>Ga0315914_1010348_pt1 | contig 11638 bp, 8 predicted proteins | sample MpolenodulesMG_FD_203920 | JGI IMG/M metagenome (GOLD analysis project Ga0315914, IMG submission 203920) | Medicago polymorpha root nodule microbial communities from Los Angeles, California, United States - elongated nodules | ecosystem: Host-associated > Plants > Roots > Nodule | place: USA... | reverse complement strand
GAATAGTCCAATGAGAATAATATCCTAAATGTTGCATTCACTGCACTTCAGTTGTGTTTACTATTAGAGTTGATTACATCAAAAGTTAAGTCTTATAAATCAACCTAAAGTAAGAACAAATGGAACATTCTGAAGGTCAGAATGTTCACTTCTGCACATGCTTCCAGCTATGAACAGTGTAGTTGGTAGAAAGATGAGAAAAGTTTCAAAAGGAAATCTTGCATCAGAGATAACTTAGACTCTGATCAGAATCAAGCAAAATCTCCTTGAAGCATGGGCCTGAAGCTGCAGACCCACTATCTTCTCTTTCCTGCACAATGACCAAGGCAGATTTGGTTCAACTTTATCCTACTTTATCCAGCAACTTTTGATGCATATGAAGAAGTTACCTTTTGGTGGATAAAGCCCAACAAATCTCATGTCACGCCTTGAACAAACCCAGAAACTCATCAAGACGTTCATCATTGATGAACCCAGATGAAGAACATCATGAACATCAACATTCTGATGAAGAACATAACAACATTCTGATGTTCATCCTGGGAAAACAACCACATTCTGATGGTCAGAATGTTCACCCAGATTTTCAAGTAAAAGCTTGTGGGGTCCAGGACACGTGACATAACACCATTGGTCACCCTACAACGGCTATATGAGCCCAAAAACTCTATAAATAGAGATCAAAGGCTCAACATTACTTGCACCATTGCAAAGCACACATCTAAACAACTTGAGATTGTTTTTGGCTCTTGCAATTGAAATTGATCAATGACTAAAGGATTTTGATTCCTTAGTGCACATCAGTACTCTCTGTTATCTCTTTGAAGGATAACTTCTTCTTCTTCCTCCTCCTCCTCTGTTTGATTCTCAAACATTCAAACTTCTTACAAATTGTAATTAAGTCTCATCTAGCTTTAGGGGTACTAAAGTGTTAGTTTGAGCAAGGATTGTAAAAGTCTAAGTGGTTAACTTAGCAACAAGGTGCAAACCTGCTGAGGCTTAGAGAATACAGGTTGTGTAATTGTTCAAGTGAACAAAGGTTGTAAGGTGCAGGATTTGAGAGGTTATCTCAAGCATCATAGTGGAAACTCTCACAAGATTGTGAGGAGTGGAGTAGCCCACATTGGGTGAACCACTATAACTCTTTGTGTGTTCTTTCTCTTCCCTTTACTCTTTACTTACTGCAAACACGAAACGCACACAAACACATTTACTTTGTTAAATTGTTTTTACTCTCAGACATCAGAACGTTCTGAAGTCTGGTATTAACTTAATCATTCCAAGTTTCAACTTGAGAATTACTTTTGAAGTTACAAGATAATTTTTAAAGGGTCACAATTCAAACCCCCCCTTCCTTGTGACTATTTTATCTACTTCACTTACCACTTTTTTCCTAGTTACCTCTACCTCCACCATTCCCTCTTGAAACACTTAGGCCTTCACGGTTTTCATCAGTTCTCAAGTCCTTGGACTTGGTCAATTCCTTGGTTCTCAAAGCCGCTTGAACTTCTTCCAAGGCAACAATGCCTTCTTTGCCATATAGCATGGTATCTTTGAAAGATTCATAAGATCTCGGTAGAGCACACAACAAGAGTATAGCTTTATCTTCATCCTCAAGATTCACCTCAATATTCTCCAAGTCATCAAGGATTTTGTTGAACTTCGTAAGTTGCTCTATGATGGCCTTTGACTTCACCATTTTGAATTAGTAGAGTTGTTGCTTTAGGAATTGTTGATGAGCCAAAGACTTTGTCATATACAAAGACTTTAACTTTGACCACATCGATGTCATGGTTGGTTCCTTCGCTACATCTCTCAAAACTTTATCTCTGAGGCACAAGACAATGGCACTCCTGGCCTTGTCCACCATTTTGCTCTTATCCGCTTGTGACATGGTGACCGGTAACGCACATTCATCCTTCAAAGCTTTCTCACACTTTTGTTGTATTAACAACGCTCCCATATTTACCTTCCACAATGATGAGTAACTTTACAAAAGAGATATTAAAGGGTTACAAGAATCAGTCTTCAAACTTAATTCTACCCAAAGTCCCAATCTCTTCCCGTGACCAAGAGACTCAATCCTAACAGTGTTTTGTTCAAGGTGAATCAAAATAATCCCAACCCTAGTGTCTCCCGCTTAGAGAAATCTCTCTAAACCCTAGTTTGTTGTTTGTTTCTAAACCCTTGTTTTCAGCCTCCTCTCTCTCAAGGTTTACTCTGATACAATGTCTATATTTATAGTAAAAGTATCCCTCATAAAATTAGAACAAATCCAACCCATATTATGTTGTTTCGCAGAATTGGCCACTGATTTTCACCAATCGGCCGCCGAAAATTGTCAAATGCAAAGGCTGGAAAACCAGTCAAAATCGGCCATCGGTTTGTCCAAATTGGACCCCAATTTTGCACTTCAAAAAATCCCATTTTGAGTCACTTCTACAATAATGAAAAAAATTATAAAAATATGGGAGATCATAGTCTCTATTGGTCCCCCTTCTAACTCCATCTCTAGTCACTATTGGTCCCCTAGTCTCTATTGGTCCCCCTTCTAGCTCCATATCTGGTTTCAAGTGAAGAAATAGGAGACACTATGATCTTTCTTTCTTTGTAACAATGACTAAACGTAATTTAACATATTCAGTCTTTCTCACATTTGGTGACTAACATTTGCCTTTCTGATTTCAAGAAACATTGTTGAGACAAAATAAAATAAAATAAGATAAATAGGTACAGAAAGAAACATTAATATTGACCCAAATAATTGGAGTTATGTTTTAACTAGATTTGTGATTATTGGGTTTCAAAGTCTTCACCTCATTAAAACCACGGAAAAATCTCCTTGAATTTTTGTAGGGGATTTGTTCATCCGGGTAAGCGGGTGATGGTCCATCCGGGTAAAGGTCCCCTTTTCCCAATTTATAAGACTCAACAAAAAAAATCTCATTGAATTTTTTTTTAATCTAGGTTTTTTATTTTACTAATACATTTATTAAGGTGCGGCAAATAATAGGTGGTGGTTTTGGAGTCATTGTTATCATGTGATACTTATGCATTCTAATTTTTGTTTAATATTTGAAACATAAAGTGGTCAATTTAAGATTCACACCGTTTAAAGTGAAGAAGAAATATTAAATTCTTACCAATTCACAGAAAATAAATACGGTCATTATTAAAAAAAAATTCAGTTTAGACAACATGAATCTCAAATTGGCCACTTTATGTTTAAATGACCAGGTTATCATGCGGATTAGCCTCTATGTTTTTCAAATTTTACAACCTGATCATTATTAATTTAAAAAAACTGCAAATTGTTTCTTAAAAATTTCAAAACTTACAACTTCGTCCATTAATCATCAAATAATTGCAAATTGGTCCTAAATTTTTAAGAATGAATAATTTAACAATTCTATTCAAACAAAAACATTTAGAAATGAAGAGAGTTCAAATAAAACATTTTAATTGTCTACAATTTTAATTTCCATAGAATTTCTAATTATCTCATAAGTCATACTCATAACTCATCTACATTGAAATAGATCTAGTATTCAATATCGACATTTCAAATTCTAAGGCAAATTTATTCTTTCAAAAAAAAATTATAAGGCAAATTGATGAAATTTTTGCAAAGAATCATATTTAGAGAATTTTTTTAAAGTCTTATAATTATGGACCCAGGAAGGTTTACTTTTAGGGTGAAATCAAACAAAATTAATTTTGAATGATGTCACTCAAATATGATTCATCTTGTCTAATTTAAACATATACCTGTCCTTTTCCAAATTCAATGCACATTTTATTTAAAATTGAAGTATGGTTTTCCTATATCCTATGGAGTCTATTGACCACAAACTTACTTGATTCATGAAGTTTCCAAGTTCTTTCAAGTGAATCTAAGGGTAGAATATTTTCAAAACATTTAGGTCATAAATAGGGAAGGCATCTATGTAATAGATGAATTTTTGTAGGTTGCCTGCTACGACAAAACTGGCCAGCCTTTAAGGGTCCAGGGAATCCCATCAAACTCAATATTTTAATATTGTTTTACAAATATTGGTACAAAAAACAGAAGATTTTGGTACCAAATAATCAAATTAATTGTCAACGAGGGGTTCTCACGTTTTGGTTCATTCACCTCTACAATTTCTTTATTTTGTTAAGGTTTAAGTGGACTCTTTCAAATTGTCTCTAACAAGAAGTGGTGAGTACCAAACATTTTTATAATAACAAATCCTTACATGCTTTTATAGCTTTCAACTAAAAGTGCTTTCCGACCAATCATTAATCTCCCCCCTCTAACGACATCATGCTTATATTTAAATGTTTATATGAACTGGCAGCATCTTTGCTTGAATTTCAAGTATGTATTAAAGTGTCATTCTTTCAATGTCATCACACTTGGTAACTCGTACGTGATATCTTGATATTTTCAAAGGTAAAGACTTTAAGAGGTTCAAAGAAAATGGGAAGACAACCATGTTGTGATAAGGTTGGTTTGAAGAGAGGACCATGGACCATTGAAGAAGATCACAAGCTTGTGAATTTTATCCTTAATAATGGGATTCATTGTTGGAGAATGGTTCCTAAACTTGCAGGTAAATATTTTAAATAAAAGTTGTTTTTATTTCACATGCTTTTTAGTTGATAGATAAGTTTCATTGAAAAAGTGTTTCTAACATAGTGCATACTTTTTAAGGTCTTCTAAGATGTGGAAAGAGTTGTAGATTGAGATGGATTAATTATTTGAGGCCAGACCTTAAGAGAGGTGGCTTTACTGAAATGGAAGAGGATCAAATTATACAACTACATGCCCGTCTTGGTAACAGGTACAACATGCTTTCTAAAATTTCATTGACCGCAATTTAAAACTATGGTTGTGTTTTTTACATTGTGTATGCAAAGTAGAGTGTGATTGTTTGAGGTTATGGTGCGATCCTTTATATTGTAGTAAAATGGGGTCATGTGGGCACAATTGCAATAGCAATGTAGTTGCATAGACTTTTCAAATTGTAATGTTACGGTTGCAAATCACAATTTAAAAGTATGGTCGAGTGTTTTAGAACTTGTGTAAGCGAAAAAGTGTGAAATATGAATCTATTATTGATTTTTCGACAATACAATGGATACATAATGTATGTTTTTTAACATAATAAAGCACATTTTTTTAGGTGGTCAAAGATTGCTTCACATTTTCCCGGAAGAACAGACAATGAAATTAAGAATCATTGGAACACAAAAATCAAGAAGAAGCTGAAGTTCCTTGGTTTAGACCCAGTGAACCATAAGCCAATTGAGCAAAAGCAACAAACCCTTGATGATGATAAAAATATTATTAACCAAGAACCAACTATTTCAGGAGGGTTTGAAGAAAATGTGGAGATGAAATTCTTGGAAAGTGATGGCACAAAAGAAATGACAAAAACGGAATGGAAAAGAGAAGAAAACAAGGTGGCTTGGGATGATACTTCTGAACTCTTGAACAATTTTGAAATGCTATGTTCAAATTTGGACTTGGAGACATGGATGAGCCAAGACACCAACACTAGTGCTAATTCAGTTTCTAGTTCTTCAGTCTCTCTTGATAATACTAGCCACATTTCCATTGATGAATCCTCCTACTTTCAACAAAATTCGTTACAACAATGGGTTGATAGTATGGATTCCATTATCCCATGGGATGGCTTCAATCTTCTTGACCAAGATATTTCTTTTTTTGGAAAATAAGGAATAAATAACCTATAAAGCATTGACACACGGACACAATAGTGACACAAACACGTCAACACCGATAAAAATTCGAGAAAATGAAAATATTTAAATGTATTATTGACATGTGTCAGAGTCATATTAGTGTCCGACGCCCGACAAGCTTATACTTCAGGCACACCTTTACTCTCTAAAGCAATAAAATGTAACAGTAATGTATAGAACAACAGTGACACTTTTATTTATCCCTGCATTTTGTTTTTGGTTGCATAACTTGCATTGATGCTTAATGTGATGATGATTCAATATTGAATACCAATTGAATATTTTTATATATTTTCTTGAATTCAGCTCCTCAACAGCATCCCTCAATTCCACCACATGTGGGGCTGAAGACTTGATAAGATCATCCCTTTTTTCTTGTCTCCTTTGTTCCTATGTATTATCAAAGTTGTCACACTCATCATCATGAAGAGTTCAACGTTATTTATCAATAATATTTTTTGGCTCTTCTAATTACATGTTTGTATTTTAAGTTTTTGACAACTTCATTATTTATTATATATGTGCTGTATTTTATCATGGTCTCAATTTTTATTTTTTAAAGAAACGATGATTATAACTTCGTACTTTAGCTTCTACTAAAGTGCCCTTCTCACAGACATAATAATAGTAATACACAAAATATATTGTAATGATTGTATATAAAGATATAAAGTTGGCATTAATTTATAAAAAAAAATAGGTATATTAGTTGATATATTGTACTCCCACAATAAATCTCATTTTCAATAAGAAAAATTTAAAATAATAATTAGTACGAAACCACCGTAATCAAGACCTTTTCAACCGGCTATGAGACTAATCTTTGCTAAAATATTTATGTTAGCTTAAAGACGATAGTTTTTCACGCCTCTCAATAATGTGTCATGTGGGGATCAATTCTTGGTCCTCCCCCACAAACTCAATTATACTCCCTAATTAACATTTTGCGTATCACTTTCAAATTTTATATTCAACTTTTTATTATGATAACGATAAAGGCATCCGTTTTAATTAGAATAATTTGGTATAATTATTTTTCTCTTATCTTCACTTAAAGTAATCCTTCCGCCCAAACTATAAACACTCATTGAAGGAAAAAGAAGTTACTAAATGCATTTATTTTTTTCCTAAAAGTCAATTATAAATATACATAAATGGTACTCATAACAGTTTATACACAAAATGTATGCAATCACACCACTAACTTCTCATAATATATGTGAAAAATGTTAATAGAAGCTCAGTAAAAGGACGTGGGATATTTCTTTAATTGATGTGACACTTAATTTTTATGAATTGCTTAATTTATGTGACACTTATTGAGTAGTGGAGAGTGTTATTCATATTATATTATATACCCAAAGCTCTTTAAATACTTAAACATGTTCGGACAAATTGATGACTAGTACAACATTAAGATGATCATTATGCAGCCACCTTTAGATATCATTTTTTAATTTGCAATATTTTGACTGTAAATGATTGTGAAGGAATCGTGCCAAGCACTGAAAACGATTGTTCTTGAACCATCACAATTTTCTTTTACATGCAATGAATCTGTGTGCAATCAAGTTGTGGGGAGTAACAGGGAACATGAAATCCACGTTGGAATAATTTTTCAGATTAGCATTACTGTTGTTATGGTTCCATTCCATTCATCGTCAACGATTAAACAAATTCTACCTCCGTCTCAATTATAAGCAAAAAAAACTCATTTTTTTTATCCTAAATTATAAGCAAAAAAATCAACGTTTATCATATTTAATTATGTTGTTTCAAAAAATTGTCTTTTTAAAATAAAATTAAACACAAAGTGCATTCAATTTGCTCTCTCTTTCATTTTTTCAATAACCAATAACCAATGAAAATCGTTTTTACATCTTCCTATAAAATTTATTTCAAAGATAACACAAGAAACTATGTTGCAAACTACTAGTTTTAGTTTTCCTTATAAGTGTGATTTTTTTTTTTTGCTTTTAATATGGGACGGAGGGAGTACTAAATGCAGGCAACGGACGAAGCCAATCGTTATTAATATACTCCATTCGGACACATTTATAAGCAAAAAACAACTAATGTATCCGGTCATATATAATTATAGGTTAGATACATTAATTATTCAATATACCTAAAAAATTATTTTTTGCTTATAAATGTGACCGAATGAAGTAGTTATTTAGCTTATTTACACTTTTAGACCTACAAACATGACTCATTTGGAGTTTGGTCCATGTACTTTCTAACTATTTCAAACCACTACAATTATTAATCACTTAAAATTTGGTCCTTCAGCCCCGTTAATGACTGTCACATCACTGATTAGTTGACGTGACATTGTTGAGTGATTAAATGAGTTGTTGACTCATAAAAAGTTGGTGTGAAAGGACGAAAATAGCCTTGTGTCTTTCAGGCAACTGATAATTTACCAAAAAGCCCTCAATATCATCTTCTCAAATAATTGTCCCTCCTCTTTCATCGCGCAAGATCTCTTTTGCAAACACAAAAATTCCAAAAAATTGACGTTGAAGCTTCAACAAGTGCAAAATGACGTTTGTTAGTGTTGGTGACTTTGTGTTTCTTGTGTTTTATTTGGTTCTTACTGAGTAACCACAACATTAAAGGCTTTGGTTTCTTATGAATCCTTTAAAAGCCTGATCCCAACATTCTTCAGCCAAAGCCTGCCTCAAAGCAATAACCTCCTCACCCGCGGGAACCTTAGCCACCTGAGTGAGGGCTTCGATGTCTAAAGAAAGAAGTTCGTTGACCGCCTCAAGGGACTACAGTTCCTTTTCTAAGAGGGAGATCCTCATATCATCCCCCTCAGACCCTAAGAATGAGCCTTATCTCCGTCAGGTTTGGACGGTCTCCTTGAAGCATTTGAGTCGTTGTGGCCACACAATATATGGCTTGACCACTACGACAGATTCGTCTCATGAATCTACATGTTCCCTTGCTAGGCCAATGATCAGTGAGATACCATAAACAATTCCGCGGTAAAGCTCTAAGTACTTTGCTTTCACGGGCAAGTTTCTGATGGTACTTAGAAGTCATCTCTAACCGGAGAAGTCATCTCTAACCATTCAACATGCTGAAGTAACCATCTAACTCTTGAGCCTGAAAGAAGTTTTTGAGCTCGCGACCATGGTGTGCTAACAAGATGAAATCCACTGGATTCTCCACTTAAACAGTCAGTTCCCATTCTTCTAGACTCACCGTTCTTCCAATAATCTGATATGCTTCACCAGTAGCTATTTGCATGGAGGTTCCTTGATTTGAACTTGAAGTTGCCATTGATACTGATGAGATTTTAGGGTTCTAAGGTTTCGATTTGAAAAAGAGCGATTTTGCAGAGATTCAGTCTAAAAATTAGAAAGTGTAGGATGTGAAGTGAGTAGTGTGTGTTTTTGTCTAAGTGTTTTTAGCAAAAAAAACGATTACAATTCAGAAGGGGACAAACAAACACAACATTAATGACTTAGGGGGTGCGAGTTAGTACATTCAAAGCATAAATTCATCGTTGCCTTCTTACGTTATACACTAATACACTTAAGTCATGTCAGAGTTTCTTAGAGTAACTACCAAGTTAGTGGGACATGTGTTACCAAAAAGTAACTTCGAACGTTTCCCCTAACTCTGCTATTCAGAAGGAAAGAGTTCAGCTTCTGAAGTTCAGATGCTGACGTCATCTTTAGAAGCACATTTTCCTCAGAATCTCTGTGAAGAGCTTCTGATGGACTATAGCTTCTAAATGACTTCATAATCTAACTTCTTATTCAGAGACAAGCAAATTTAATTGGACACAAAATGCATGTTCAAATTTTTCTTTATAAAATCAATTCTTTCCACAGTTAAAGACTAAGTAAATATATCAGCCCATTGATGTTCAATATCAATGAATTGTATAACTAAAATTCCTTTTTGAACATAATCTCTAATAAAGTGGTGTTTGATTTCAATATGCTTGGCTCTTGAATGTAGAATTGGATTCTTTGACAAACAAATAGCAGCAGTATTATCACAATAAATTGGAATACTGTAAGCATTAATCTGATAATCTTCCAACTCATGTTTCATCCAAAGCAGTTGTGTACAACAACTTGCAGCTGAGATGTATTCTGCTTCTGCTGTAGACATAGCAATAGTTGCTTGTCTTTTGCTAGCCTAGGATATCAGATTCTCACCAAGAAACTGACAGTTTACACTGGTTGATTTTCTTTCAATCCTATCACCAGCATAATCAGCATCACAGAATCCAACCAACTTATAATCTAAAGATTTCCTGTAGAGGACTCCAAGATTAGTTGTTCCTTTCAGATGCCTAATGATTCTCTTAACAACAATTAAATGAGATTCTCTAGGATCTGATTGGAATCTTGCACACAAGCACACACTGAATAAAATATCTGGCCTAGATGCAGTGAGGTATAACAAAGAACCAATCATACCTCTATAAAGCTTCTGATCTACCTTTGATCCAGTATCTTCTTTGCTTAAGGTGCACGTAGGATGCATTGGTGTGTGCATCACTTTACAATCTTCAAGCTTGAACTTCTTCAGAAGCTCCTTAGTGTATTTTGTTTGATGAACATACACCCCATCTTTGCTTTGATCGATTTGAATTTCAAGGAAGAACTTCAATTCTCCCATCATGCTCATTTCAAATTCATCCTGCATGAACTTAGAGAACTCCTTGCAAAGAGATGCATTAGTAGAACCAAATATTATATCATATACATATATTTGCACAACAAGAATGTCTTTCTCAAGAGTCCTTCTGAAGAGTATTGTGTCAACTTGACCTCTTTTAAAATCATTTTTAATTAAGAAATTGCTCAGTCTATCATACCAAGCTCTAGGAGCTTGTTTAAGAGCATATAGTAATTTCTTAAGTTTATAAACATGGTCAGGATGCTTCAGATCCTCAAAACTAGGAGGTTGCTTGACAAACACTTCTTCTGATATCACTCCACTCAAAAATGCACTCTTTACATCCATTTGATATAATATTATGCCATGATTAACTACATAGGATAGAAGTAACCTGATTGCTTCCAATCTTGTAATTGGAGCAAATGTTTCAGTATAATCAATGCCTTCTTGTTGACTGTATCCTTGAGCAACAAGTCTTGCTTTGTTTCTGACTACTTCACCTTGTTCATTCATCTTGTTTATGAATACCCATTTTGTTCTAATAATGTTCTTCTTATGAGGTTTGGGTACTAGATCCCGCACATCATTTCTCTGAAACTGATTGAGCTCTTCTTGCATAGCTAGTATCCATCCATCATCCGAAAGTGCTTCATCAACTGTTGTAGGTTCTATCACTAATAACAATCCTATCATAGACTCTTCTTGTCTGAAATATGATCTTGTACTTCTAGGACTGTCTTTGTTTCCAATGATTTGATCTTCAAGATGTGAAGACTTGTACTTGAAAGTATTCTTGGATTGATTAGCTTGCTGAGAACCATCTTGTGCTTCATCAGAAGCTACTTCATCTTGAGCTTCTAGAGTGGGTTCAACTTCTGGACTCTCTTCAGACTCAGAAATCTGATCAGGTTCCGAAGTATCTTCAGGCACCTGCATATCTACAAAAATTTCACCTTGCTCTGGAGCTTCATTTCCAGGCTGTTTGTCATCAAATTTAATGTGCATTGATTCTTTAACACAAAGTGTCTCTGAATTATACACTCTGTATTCCTTTGACCTTTCAGAGTAACCTAAAAATATTCCTCTTTGGGCCTTGACATCAAATTTCTTTAGGTAGAGCTTGTTATTTAGAATGTAACAACTGAAGGTGAGAAAAACCACAAGAAGGGGGGGTTGAATTGTGTTTTTGGAAACTTCTTCTTTTACGTTCTAGATAACTGTCCTTAGGTTCAGAGTC
>Ga0315914_1010347_pt1 | contig 11640 bp, 9 predicted proteins | sample MpolenodulesMG_FD_203920 | JGI IMG/M metagenome (GOLD analysis project Ga0315914, IMG submission 203920) | Medicago polymorpha root nodule microbial communities from Los Angeles, California, United States - elongated nodules | ecosystem: Host-associated > Plants > Roots > Nodule | place: USA... | reverse complement strand
TTTTTTTTCAAGAATTTTTCGTTTTTGTTTGGCCTATTAGGGGGTAAATTAAAACAAAAATATTTTACAGGGGGTAAATCAAAAAAAATATTTTACAGGAGGGAAAACCGGAAATGACCTATATTACAGGGGGTAAAGACCTATTAACCCAAAAATATATTTAGAAATTAAGGTGCAAAGAAAATACGAACATTTCCCCCACAACTTTTATGTACGAGTACTGTGGGGAGAATTTAAATTTTTGGATCATCATTTTCTTGAGGTATTTTTGGATCCCTCGCTGTTCTCTTCACTGTTATTCCATTTATCATATTTCAGTTTTATTTGAAGATGTTTGTACTTTGTAAGATTTGATAAATATTCTTCTACACTACTTTCTATGCAATATACCAGGCAATGAGTTTTATTTACACTTCTATTACATAAATATAAAATTATCCGTAAACTTAGCTCAGTTGGTAGGGATATTGTATATTATATGTAAGAGTTGAAGTTTGAACCTCAGACATTTAACTTCTCCACATTTATAATGTTTGAGTCTATCCACTATGTTACTTGACAAATTTTTTTTTAAGTAAATAAATATAAAATTATCTTATTTTCTATTACTTGTATATTTTTTTACTCCTTTTACATTAATTTCTTTGATTTTTTTCCTTTCAAATCCAAAAAGTGTAAACATAAGAAAGTAAGAGACAAATAGATATAATAAACAATGGAAGAAGAAGGAAGAAAATGAGCACAAAGAATACTATAAAGTGGCTTATCATCCAAAAAAAGAATACTACAAAGTGGCATGCTTGCTTCTCCTCAAATTATTGGTTTGATGATCTTAAAATATGTATAGCTTTGGTCATCCATGACATGGTGGTAGGCCTGTTCACAAATTTGCCTCAACAGTACCATAGTACAATTTAATTGAAAAATGAAAATCATAACAGAGAGACCTGCACGTTGCACTTATAAATCTATTAATCTTCTTCTATTTCCAAATTTACAAGCAATGATTTAATGACTTTTCAAATTACCAAAGGATGCCCTCAGATTGTCCTGGAAACAAAATTGATTTTAGAAATATAAAATGAGCTGTGTATGTGTTATTTTATGAAGAATTCCATACATGAAACGCAAAAAAGTAAACGTGGCACATCTTTTCCTTTTTTCTAACAAATAATAATTAAAAGAAGAAAAAAAATATAAAGGTGATTTTGATGGAAGAAAAATCACTTCTAAAAACCAACATTTCGCATATAAAATTAAAATATTTTAATATTGGATGTTCTCATCCCACAAATCAATTTTTATATATTTGGGCTCCGACCAATCAGACAATCACCTACGTTTACAGATCTTTCTACCCTGAAATTTAAGAAGTTATAAAGTGTAGCTTAGAATTGAATGCACGTTTAACGTGAAAACAAACACATACTCTAAATTGAAGCTAGAGTGCTCATGCACAACAAACACTTTTGCAAAATTTGTTTCAAGCTAATTCTAGTAACTATCCTATGGTTCTTGATGTGGTTGGTCATAAGATTGGTGATGAGAATAATTGTATGCCAACTACTGCACCATTTTCGGTGGATGAGTTTTGGACTGCAATTTTTCAAATGCATCATGATAAAGCCTTTGGTCTAGATGGTCTCAACCTAGCTTTCTATCATAGATTCTGAAACTTGTTTAGAGGAGATACTAATTATGCAGGCTTGTATTCATTGGTTGGATGAAGGTGAGTTGCATAGCTCTAATGGGGGACAAACATAGTGTGATTTATGCTCCATTGCCCTCTCTAAAATACCCCATATATAACAAAGTTTAAGTAAAAGTGAGTCAAAGAAAGTTGATGTAATTGGTATACAATTTGGACCAAAAACACCACTTTTGCTTATATTTTGTTACCGAGAGAGTATATGAGTATTATGGGGGAGTAGTCTACAAAACTCTGTCAAACGTGTTCTCCCTAAGTGTATTTTTGAAGAGCATTATGGTTTTATTGCAGTTCGGTCGATTCTAAACAATGTCTTGATAGCTTTAGAGGTTATCCATTTCTTGAAATTCAAAACTAGAGGAAAGTTTTAGGAAGTTGCTCTTTAATTGATATTAATAATAGCAAAGCTTATGTAGATTGGAGGTATCTCTTCACTATCTTGGGAGAAGAGGGTTTTAAACAAAAATGGATAGGCTTGATGCGGATTTGTGTTACTACGGTGAAGGTTTATCTTTTTATTCTTTGCACTGAAATTTTATCTGTTTTATTACACTAGGCTCAACTGCAGAGCATTATCCATGGAGTCAATGTGTGTCATGAAGGTCCTACTTTTGTCATCTCTTGTTTTCAAATTACAACTTCCTATTATTTTCGAACTGAGGAGAGAGAAGCTCAATCTCTTCGAACTAGTAAATATCTCGGTCTTCCATCTATGACTGGTTGAAGAAAATGATTTAGCTGGATCAGTAGGATTTTTTTGGGTCAAATAGCCTAGTGACTAGGCTCACACATTTTTAAATGTGAAGAAGTGGAAAGTCCATGGTTTGAACCCCGACACCTGTATAATATTATCGTAGTAGGATTTTATCTATGGTAGCTCGTGAAGTTTTACAAAATCAGTGGCTCAAGCTATCCCATCATATTGCATTAGTGTGTTCCTTCTTGGCTTATATGGATTTAATCTAGCAATGTTGGGGAAACAAGGTTGGAAATGTATAACCAACCAGTTGCTATTGTTACTAGAGTTTTCAAAGCTAAATATTTCTCAAGGGATGGTTTTCTTAGGGCGACATTAAGGCACAACCCTAGTTATGTCTGCCGTGATATATGTGGTCTTCTTGAATGGTGGGAATGAAATTCTAGGAATATGTCTTTTGAATTTGCATCATGTTGAGGTTTAATAAACACGGTACATACACTGAGATTGCATATTTGGTGCACATTTGTTATGTCTGCAGCAGAGGGAGAGGCTTGGGGACTTAACCAAGCTATAGATTGGTTGATTTCTTTGGATTTGAATTGGGTCATTTATAGAGATGGATTGCAAACAAGTAGTAGACAATGTTCACAACATCAAATCTGACTTATCTGAGTATGGTTCTATAATTTCATTGTTGGGACCTTTTATCTTTAAAAAACAACAACTATGCAATTGTGTTTACTAGGTGAGAAGCAAAATGATACTGCTCACACTCTAACAAAAACATTACCAATTATACTATTCACAATGTTTTTACGTCTATTCCTCATTGTATTTGGACATTTTTATTGAATTAAATGACTTGATTTTGCTTGTGTAAAAAAAAAGTGAAAACGAACACATATGCTAACTTGAAGTTAGAACATTCATACATAAAAAAGACGAAATTAGAATTTGAAACTTTTGCATGTGCAATTAGTAGTCTTAAATTTTCAAGTTTCAAACCTATGATTTTATTTCCCTATGAGTTCTCAGTCGTCAAATCTATCTGAAATTAAGGGGACATAGATGTAGTTTTGCATGAAAGATGAGTACGAAAATGAGATTTAAAGAGAAAATTTGTTAGGGGAAAACATTTGTTTAATCCTTGATATAAATTATGGGTTGAGGGTAAGTGGGTATTGGGGGAAACAAATTATGTCTAATCTTTGATATGTATTATGGGTTGGAAACCGGAGTACCCCTTGTACTCGTTATGGTTCAATGTAAACAGACTCGTGAATTTCGTCAAATTCAAATTCACCTTTGGAACCTATGGTTCAAGCTAAATTCAGATGGTTACCAAAAAAAGATAAATCAAAATTTAACATCATTGATGAATAATTCAATTTTCTGATGGCATGCCAATACAGAATTTATCGCTGCTTCCTGCTCATGAACTCCATCTAAATATCTACAATGGACGTGCCTAGTGCTATGTTAGGTATAGAATGTTCCCTTTTTCAAATAAACTTTAATTAAATCATTTGAAAAATGTCTACCGTCATAAATCAAAGCGACAAAATATAAGAAGACGTGTCAGGACTAATGTCCTGAGCTACCTGAAGGAGGTATTCTAAGTTAATATCATCAGGATAGTGTTGTAAAAGCTTTATATTAGCTATAAAATCACCGCTTAGTAGTCTGGTTTTCACGCAAAGTAGCATCGCACAACAGATCCGAAGAAGCATATCCTGCAAAAACCGGTATAAACAGACATACACAATTAAGTTTACAGTAAGCATATTGTAGATATGAAAACTGATTTCATTCTAAGAATTTGTCGCAGAATTCAGCTGAGAGAAAAACCTGAACACCAAAAGTATTACTCAGAAGAGTATCCCATATTCTCAAAATAGATTCAAATTTGAACTCTTGGGTGAGTAGCAGTGTAATCCACCGGAATGCATAGAATTGTGGTTTAACCTGTTCATGAGGTTCTACGGCATTAGTTTTAAATAAAATGGAACTGTACGAGGTGTTGAATTAAAAATGCTGAAAGGTTCCACCTTTGTTGTAAATTCAAGATGATGCCATAATTGCTCATCATTTACTTTAAGTAGATCCGACAAACGAGAAAGAGTAGCAAGGATACCACTTGAACTGTTGTCCAATTGTTGACAGAAATGATCCACAGAGTCGCCTAAGATTCGAACAAAACAAGAAAAACTATCTGCTTCTGCATTAGCCTATGACAGAAAATAAAGCATAAGGAAATAATAAGCAATAAAAGCCATCATCATAAAAAGGATTACATTATATTCTTTTATGCCAGCTGTTTATGCAGACAATCCTCAAGAAAGAATTGTTATGGGTGATATGAAAGGATGGTTATTATAATATGTAAACCATGTACTTTAAAAAGTCGAGTTTATTTAACCCTTCTGCAAGATATACAATTTGTGATTATTCAGTGTAATGGATATTATTTGGCCAAAAAAAAGTTAATGGACATTGGCCAACATATTATGAAGGACACTGAACCATGCTTGGTTGGTTTTGATTCATCTCTAAAAACTGACAAAGTTAAAAGTCAAAATTGACTAGCAGTATAGCATTCAGGCTTCTACACACGATTGGGTGAAGCGAGGAAGCATTAATGGATTCATAAGCAATATGGTCAGAAATATTACACTTAAATTTAAATTTTCGAATACAAGTTAGAGCCTTTTTAACCTTTAATTTTGGTATACTGCTGAGTAATATGTATTCATCTTGAAACAAACTATGAATTCACCCTATCCAATCGGAAAAAAAAAACAAGGGACAGGTGTATATGACATGACAAACAGTTTCTACCAAGAAAGTGCTTACAGCATTCTTCTTGTCAGTATCGGCACTAAATACATAGTATATAGGTGCCAAGACCTCGTTCATGCCTTGCACATAACAAATTGCAGGATTTAACTTCGCAAAAAGGAGAAGAATATTCTTCATTGCTTCCTATTGACAAAAGTATCAGCAAAAGTTTCAGTCAGAGGCAAGCCCCCTAAAATCTATTACTTAACTCAAGGAGGAGAAGGAGGGCATTTACCCTATTTTTTCGACTAAATGATGTCTCCGCTGAAAAGAATGGCATGTCTGGATGTGTGCGCTGCAAATCACGATCTATCTGTTCCGCAATCTCTGTATGCTAGAAAATGGACAGCCGGTGATAAGTATCGACATCATTATCTTGAAGGCGTCCAAAGTAACTATAAAATGGAGAAGAAACTTACTTGAAAATATTGTCTCCAAAGACTTTCCTTATCGAGGCTCAAAGGGTGATCTTCCGCGGGAATTTCATGTCGCTTGAGGGGGCCATCAACAGCATTGTTGTCATGCTGCTTAGTCAAACTTAAATGCTTTGGTTCCTTCCAAATGTGCTCTGTCTGTCTTAGATCCAACAATGTGATCAGTGAAAACTGAAAAGCTGGAGCTACAACACGTCCACACATATGTTCAATATAAATATGACAGCTCATGTGAAAATTGTGCAAAGCAGTAGTATATTACCGGATTCAAGAGAAGCTCCTTTTTCATATTAACATACTTTAGCCTATTCTCTTTTAATTGAGTCTCCCATAGTTCATGAGATGAAGGTAAGTAGCCCAAGAGTAGCTGGATATGGAAATCATAACAGGACAATCAGCTGCTTGTGTGCAGACATAACCACAATCAAAGAGTTTTATACTTTTGCAAAGCTAATCGTATTTCTTTTCTTTTTCAACATAAAACTATATATTTGCTAGTCTTTTTTCTTTTCTTTTTGAACAAGCTAATCAAAGCATAATAAACGCTAGGTAAGCTTAGCACAAAATTTATTACAACATTGTCCGTATCAATTAGACACCAACGCCATTTGTTTACATCAGCAGCACAGTTTTAGTTACTTTGTGTGCTGCTACTGCTAAAGTACTTATCAAGACTTCCTCCACCTGCACAGCACCATATCTCTCTAGGTTACTGCTCCTTCGATTTATTTATCCAAGCCCCTCTTATAATGTGAATTAAGCATGACAGAGCTCGCATACCCTCCTTATGTATATCAAACAATTCATGTATGTTTTATTCATCATTACCCGATCCTATATTAACACACCATTTCTTTGTTCCACCACCAACACAGCAGGCCGTTTATTTAGCACGATTTTTCCTTTTCCTCGCATTATTCGTGCTTGTCCCTCCTTCACTAACTAAATCAATTTGACACTACAACAACTCTGCAAATTCAAATACAGACTGCAGTTTTTTATGTTAGAAAATAAAGTATTGGGCTTAAGCTATTGGTATTCTATGAAACCTAGCCGTCGTTGTTAGTCTCTTTGTTATTCTCTCTGATCATCTATATTGTTAACACTTTATACCAATTGTAGAAACCTGCATATATTTAAATTGCAAAAAACAAACACTCCAACAGCTCAACTATGCCACTGCCAACACATTCAATTGCTAATCACAGTGAGCACACAAATATTTAACATCCCCTCTAACTTCAACCGATGCCCCACCAGTACTAACATATCTCCAATTCTAATGTTACATTCTTTTCTTTCTCCACTCCAATAGTCTAATTCTGATGATGGATGGAGGTCGTAAACATGTGATACATATTATATTACTCAATATCGTAAGTTGTCAAAATCCTAAGGCATCACACTATCACATTAACATGCAAAGTAAGGACCAAAGTTGAAAATTCAAATCAGGTAAATGAACACAATGGAGTTATTTTTACCTTCCAAGCCGTTGCACGCAAACCTCCTCCATCAGGAATCCCAGTGCTAGCAATTCTTTGCAACTTTTCCAAATTAATCTCCTTTCGAGAAAGCTAGATTAATAAATAAATAAATAAAAAGGAAAGAATGAACAAGAAATAGCATAAATTATAAGAAACCCTAACAAGACAAATACATAATCCACAGCACTTCATTTCAATTTTTCATGACCTAATTAATAAAGACTAATTAATTTAGTTTATAATACTTAAATATAAACTATTTCCATAGAAAAAGATAAAGTTAAATTAAATTGTTTTCATATAAGCTATAAGCTGTATTCATAAGCCAGCTTAGAGAACTTATGAAAATAAGTTGAAATCAGCTTATGAACAAAGTCACAAGCTATTTTCACAAGTTCTCCCAATCAGTCTAAGAAAATTTATGCTAGATCAAAACATAACCACACCTCCAACCTCATATTCTAAATCCGATCTTTTCTCATCCAACGAAATAGATTTCAACAGCGAAACTGAAGTTGCAACACTCTCTTTAATCATCTTCTTTTTAATTCTTTGATCACTGTCATCTTTTTCCTCATCCATAACTTCATCACCCTCGTCACTCTCTCTATGAAACGCTAACACGCCAGGTTTAATCGGTTCAAGCTCTTCACCGGACTCAACTTCAAATTCCGAACTCTCGACTTCATTTCCCTTTTCATCCAATCCAGTGATCATCACCAAGCTTCCAAGGCTATCAAGAAAGATGAACCTTCCAGGCTTGTCTGGAGATGGAAGCTTGAGCTTGCCTTTGTGCATGGTAGGAAGTGGAATTTGGAAGGGTGAGAGAGAGAAAGAGTGAGTTCTTGTTTTGCAAATTCTGCTTCTTCTCCTCCATGACTCGGATTTCAAAATTCAGTTTAGCAGAAGAATGGTAGTTAAGGAAGTAAACGGTTGAATGGCAGGTAAGCGCCAAAAACACAACATTTAGAGGGGTAAATTCCAATTTTACCCCCACATTTTTTACTTTTAGCACTAACTTCTCTAGATTTTCACTTTGCTATAATTACAAGGGACGGAATACTTACATCAACGATTAAACTGAACAACATTATTCCATTAAATTAAAAGAATTTATCGAAACACCAATGTTGACATCATCGGTGTATACAGTTTACAAACATAACTATAGCGGTTGATGGCAACATTGACATCATAAATTTTTAAATAAAATGATATACCAAAACAACAACATTGCATAAACATAAATGGAACAATAAAATTGTTATATTTAACATAATGTTAAACCTTCATTTTAGGCAAACACCACTTCATTAAACCTGTAATGCTTCTAAAATGGTAACACTACATGATTCAAGCATAACGATGAAAATAGTAAAATAAACAAATATTACACGTGCCATAAGACAAACATTGTAATCAAGTAGTCCTCCTACCAACAAAAAACATAAAAACAAAGGATCAAATTGAAACTAACATATTCATTTTTAAGAAGAACGACACTAAAAATTAGAAACCACAATAACAATTCATCAGATCAGTGAGATATCTCAGAAGGAACAACCCGAACAGAAAGAAAATTCGGGATACATCAAAAACCAACACCTCACCAACACTCAAACTACTATCACTCGGAAACTTATACCATCCTTCACCGATATATTTTTCTTCATATTTGCTATCAGGATTTCTTACATAAGTGACGATATCACACTATATATATCACCCCTCAGAAACTATAACATTTTTTTTGGGTAATAATAAAATGGACTTTTTTTCTTCATCTCTACTTGAAATTTTGTGTTGTTATATATGTCACCCCTCTACAATTTGTGGGTAGTAATAATATTGGATGATCTAGGAAGAAGACTTACACACTTAACCCCTGTGTTGAAAAGATATTATTTCATGTCAATAAAGTAAGACAAAGAAACCACACGTTATTAGCTTGTTAAAAAAACAAAAATATTTAAATTATATATGGAAAACTTTTTTACAAATGCATTTAATTAAAAACAGTTATAATGCCATATTTTTGGGTTAGTTCCTAACATATTACAATTATTTGCTTGTCATGATTTTATTGGATTATAAGCAAAAAATGTTATACCATCAATATATAGAAATTAATCTCAAAATAAAAAATGTTATACTAACATGTATAAAAAATAAACTCAAAATAGCAATATCATCATTTTTTAATACAACATAGAGTTGTTACCAAATTTTAAAGTTTAAAGATAATTCATATAAAAAAGATAGACAATTAGCACATAACCATGGACAACAAAATAACAATTGAATTGGCTAGAAAAAAAAAAGACTCGTTGCAACTGAAATGTAAAAGTAAATGTTGTGTAAAACAATAATTATCAATTGTAATTGAATATAATCTAAAATCCGCACAAAAACATGGTTATTCATCACATAATTTTTGTACATATAATTAAAAATCATTCCACGGATCGATCTAAGAAGAACTTTAAAAATTCATGTTTATCTGAGGGTTTTAATTTGGATACATATTTTAACTCTAAATGAGTAGACACGTCATTCAGAACATGAATAGGTAGATCATGTTGTTGATGAAAACTTAACACATGAAGTCGACATGCCCTATGAAAATAATTAATTTTATAGTTAAGTTTTATACAACTTCCATGATATGCAATAATGAATTAAATAAAGAACATATTATTCTTAATATATGCTTTGTGCCCAACATCAGGGGCAAGTAAGTTAGTGACATTTCCTACCACACATGCTATTATTAAAATATTTTGGAGCAAAAATTATATAGAAAATATCTTCTCCAACATAGTAACGGAATGCAAGTCTCTTAATCCAACGGTGGTGAAAGATGTCACAACCAATAGATAGAACTAATATATTGTACAATTAAACTCAATTTTATAAAAAATCGGTCGACAAGCGCAAACCAATTGTCGAATAACTATGAAGTATAACTATTAAGTAAAACGAGCACCCCCACAATGACAAACAAATATGCAAACCTATAAAAAAACCTTGATTATCTATCCGATACACCCATAAAATCTTGAATCATGACTTGTTGCAAAATGGTGTCTTGGATTTGCATGAAGAAGTTAAATGATTTTTAAACTAAAATATTTTGGAGCAAAAAGTATATAGAAAATATATTCTCCAACTTTATAACGGCTTCTAGTCTCTTAATTCAACGGTGGTGAAAGATGCCACAACCAATAGATAAAACTAAAATATTGTAGAATTAAACTCAATTTAATTTTTTTTTGGTCGGCAAGGACAAACCAAGTGCCCCTCAAAATCACCATAAAATGTAGCTTTTGAGTGAAACGAACACCACCATAATGGCAAACAAATATGTAAACCTATAAAAAAAAGAACAAAAAAAACTCAAATATATGTCCAATACACCTATAGAATCTTAAATCATAACTTGTTACAAAATGATACATTGAATCATAACTCAACCAATCATTAATCCTTATTAATACATTGTTGTCATCAATCTCAACTTGACTAGAATCTTCCATTAAAGAGTTAGCTTGATAACTGTCGGTGGATAAATTTACTGATTGGTGTCTCAAGCAAATAATTCAAAATCATTCCACGGATTGACCTAGGAAGCAACTTAAAATTACCATGCTCTTTTGATGGTTTTAATTTAGATACATATTCTAACTACAAGTGAGTGAACACCTCATTTAGAAGAAGAGTAGGTAGATTATGTTTTTGACAAAAACTTAACACTCGAAGTCGACGAGATATCTGAAAATATATAACCACATAGCTATAAACAAACTAATTTTTTTTAGGTCTGATTCGAGAAAATAACAATGAAATATTGTGCGAGCTTCTTTGTGTAGTAGTGGATGCGATTGAAAAAGAGTTCTTCTAAATTGTTATGTTGTTGGGCTACAATATAACAAGACTCCAGACATCCTATCTACATGTTCTTCTTGTCTAATCATTCTGATATGGAAAAAGATATTTTATATAGTCAACTTAACGCTTTTCGATTATTTCAAAAACTTTTCTTTCTTACGTTCTGAGATATGAACTATTGTAAGAATTCTCTAAGTTGTTGATGTGTTTAAGTTTTCGACGTTTTGCACAGAGTATTGACCTTTGCTTGTTGTGTTCTTGTGTATGTGTTCTTCAAGTCTTTATCCCTATTTATAGAGGATTTGAGAGACGTTGAGAACTAGCCGTTACATCAACTTGTCTTGCTTGAAGCTTTGATTCTTCACCATTGATCTTTTGCCTAATTTGATAATTGTCCTTTGAAGAACTAATTTCAAATTCATTCCTTTTGAAACGGAACAACGTCTGCAGCAATATTACTGTTATTCTTGTCTTGATGTAGAGACAAGTTGCAGAGATGGTGGTTGCAGAGGTGTGCGCAGAGTTAGTGGTTGTACACTTTGTACACTGTACTTTGTCAACTCTGGTGAAGTGGCTTCTGATGAG
>Ga0315914_1010345_pt1 | contig 11640 bp, 12 predicted proteins | sample MpolenodulesMG_FD_203920 | JGI IMG/M metagenome (GOLD analysis project Ga0315914, IMG submission 203920) | Medicago polymorpha root nodule microbial communities from Los Angeles, California, United States - elongated nodules | ecosystem: Host-associated > Plants > Roots > Nodule | place: USA... | reverse complement strand
TCAATGTATAATTCTCCCTTTTGTATGGTTTCTTTAATAATTTTTTCTTTGAATTTCTGTTGCATCATTGCATGCATGTATCTCTCTCACACTTATTTTCTTTTAAGATAGGAAATATGAGCATGAATTTATAGAAATTGCAATTTCTATTTGCTTTATATGCATGCTTTGTGCTCTTCATTGCGATCTTTGTACGGTCTGAATGTTGAAGCAATGTTCATTTATCCAGTGATTATTGGCTGTATATGCATGCTTTGTGCTCTTAATTGCCACTACTATTATTGGCTGAAATACTGTGACAGAATATTGGTTTTCTGTTTTTCTTGATTAAGAAATGTTTCCAGTTGTTTTCGGTTTCCAATTTATGAATTATAATATTCTAAATTGGACTTAAGAAAATTTTAGAGAAGCATTGCCATTTGCCCTTAGGTTTCTAGAATGTCATTTCAAAAGTAGCTTAATTGCAACTTAACATCACTTATGTATGTTTAATTGTTACTTTTGAATTTGAAACACAAGCTCAAAAGTAGACCATTGAAGACTATAGGTTTTTTTTTTAATGCCACCCTTTCTTGGATCTGTATGCATTGGATTTGAAAAATAATAGCATGATATTTTACATTTGTTTTCATAGAGTGACAATTGTTAAATCTTTTGTTGATATATATTAGAATTTAATTTATTTGAATTTTTGAATTGGTTTATGATGATGTGACATTTTTTTGAATTTAATATTTTGTATTTGACAAGCATCTTCAACCACCAAATCCAAATTGAGTGTATCACTTTAGATGTATGGTTGATACTGTGTATGATCTGAATAGAAAAACCCAAAACCCTAAATCCTTCACAAAATATGCATCAAAATGGTGTGCATACACATCAACATAATCATATGATGTGAAATTTTCTTTATAAATTGGGGAAAAGGAAAATTATTATTTAATTAAAGAGACGCTTATGACCATTTTACAATCGTCTTTGAGAGAATTTGAAATCTATTCTTCTAATTTACAAAGTTATACTCTTACCATTGAACTGACATGAAACACATGGAAACATACGAGATGCATAAGTGCATGGCATTTATGATATTTAGGTTTTTTCCCAAAGGATTTAACGAGGTCCTAGTCATGTTTTGATTAGTTTTATGAGTAAATTCCACCCCTCCCCTTAAAGCTGTTACAATTACACTCCTCTCCCCTCTTATTCACAACATATTATAAAAATGACTAATGCTGTTTGCAATTACTAATCTAATCATTACATATTTCCTATTTTACCACATTGCTCTTGTATTGTAAGCAGTTTCCTACTGCCGTGCAAAATCCGTGAAAAGCTTCCCGTACTGTTTAGCAGTGCTCTATAAAAATTATCACTCCCCTCCCCTAAGAGAAGCTTGAATTACATTCCCCTCCCATCTTATGTTAAAATCTACACTTTACTCCCTCAATATTTTTTTTTAATTTCTAATAATCTTGCAAAAAAATAATAATCTAACACACTTCCATTAAAATTAAATGGTGGTTTAAAAGACAATATGAAACAACCCAAAATAAAATTAAAATATGTGTAAAATTACTAAAGACAATAAAGCATGGTTATTTAAAAGTTAATTTTATACTCTAAATTATAAAATCAATTGCAAAATATTTAAATTTAATTATCATTGACATTTAAATTATAAAGAAATAGATTAATTTTTCTTAAATGGTGGTTTTTTTATTTTTGAGGGATCTTTAATGGTGGTTCAAAATTAATATATATCATGAAAATATTTATTTATGTTAAAATAGATTAAACTATACTGCATATTTAATTATTAAGGGAGGAGGTTGTAATTCAAGCATCTAATAAGGGAGGGGAGTATAAATTTTATTTTTCAAGGGAGAGAAATGTATATTTTAACATAAGAGGGGAGAGATGTGTAATTCAAGCATCATTGAGGAGAGGGGAGTGTAATTTACTCTAGTTTCATTCATTTCAAATGTTTATTCCCATTGTCATCAACATATATCCCTAGTTCCCTTCATAAAGTCTCACAATGACAATATGAAGGACAAAAAGAAAGCATACAATCATTATCAGCTTTTTCAATCAATCAATTAGCTTTTTCAATCAATATGCTTTGTTCCAAGGCCTTCGTAAAAATGTCCGCTAATTGTACTTGTTGTGAATTTGATGAAAATCACACCAATAATAAATTTGATATGTGGAGAAAGTGATAATCAAGCAACCAAAACAAGTGGGTCACAGTTATAATCACAAACAAAAGTAGAAAAACAACGAGAGAAAAGAAAGAGAGAACACACAAAATTTGTTTACCCAGTTCAGTCCAAATTGACCTAGTATGGGGAGAGAGCAGCTGTCTGTTTCACTATAATGATGAGTAACTTTACAAAAGAGATATTAATGGGTTACAAGAATAAGTCTCCAGCCTAATTCTATCCAAAGCCCCAATCTCTTCCCGTTACCAAGAGACTCAATCCTTATAGTCTTTCCCAAGGTGAATCAACCCAACCCTAGTGTTTGTTGTCAAGAGCATACTCTATACAAACCCTAGTTTGATTTCTAAATCATCGTTTCAGCCCCCTCTATCTCTCTCAAGGTTAACATATGATACAAGGTCTATATTTATAGAGAAATATAACTCGTAAATTTGGAACGAATATCACACTGAAGTTACATTTCTTTTTTTTGCTCCTTCAGTGAAAGATTATTTGCATAAAAAATATAATATTCCCTTTCAAAATATATTTGCATCAAATCGTCGTTCATACGGTACAAAAATATATTTATTGTCCATAAATATATTTTCAGCACAAAATATATTTGAAACAAATCTTTTATATTTTTAGCAACAATATTCTCCATCCATCAAATTTTGAGTCATACTACAATAGTACCAATGTAGGAACATGCAGTGGACAAAAAATTTTAGTCATCACGACTTCACAAACAAAGTGATAATCAGCATAAATATGCTTTGTTCGTTCATGAAACGCAGGATTTTGAGCTATATGCAACACTGATTTACTATCACAATATAATCGCATCCCTTTGGAATGACTAACTCCCAAATCACCAAGTGCTTGAGCCATTTTAACTCACATGTAGTCATCGCCATAGAGCGATACTCAACCTCCGTAGAAGAACAAGAGACAGTTGGTTGTTTCTTAGTTTTCCAAGACACCGTAGAAAGACAAAGTAACACCACCCATCCAGTCAAAGAACGTCTCGTATGGGGAAACTCGCCCAATCCGAGTCACACCATCCCTCTAGTTTCAATTCACTATCAGACCAAAGTAGAATACCTTGGCCCAGGTGTTTCATCAAGTATCTAAAAACCCTTAAGGCTACTTCCCAATGCTCTTCACATGGTTTCTGTATAAACTGAGACAAAATATGTACATAATATGCAAGATTTGATCTAGTCACATACATGTAAATCAACATCCCAATAAGTCTTCAATATAGTTATGGATCTTCAAGTGGTGTACTAGAAACCAATGCTAGCTTATGGTGTTGTTCCATTGGAAAATGTTTAAGACTCCCAAATCCTTCATACGAAAGCATACACCCAAGTAAGCTTTAAAAAATTCCAGGGCTGCAATATCATTCCCTGCAATAATCAAGTCATCCACATAAACTAGCATGTTGATCTGTATTTTCCCCCTGTGCAATTTAAAGAGTGAGTAATCTGAATAAGATTGAACAAATCCATATTGCCTCAATGTGGTGACCAACTTAGCAAACCACAACGAGGAGCTTCTTTCAAACCGTACAATGACTTTTTCAACCTGCAAACTAGATTTAGGTCAGTGTTTTTAAAACCTGGAGGAACTTTCATATACACCTCCTCTTCCAAGTCATCATGGAGAAAGGCATTATGTACATCCATTTGATGTACTTCCCACTTTTTAATTGCTGCCACTGCTAAGAAGGTATGAACAGTGACCATTTTTGCCACCGGGGCAAATGTCTCATCATTGTCTATTCCCTCTATCTAAAGGTGCCCGAATAAACAAGTTTTGCTTTGAATCGTTCTATGCTCCCATCTGAGTTATTTATTATTTTTATTTTGTATACACATTTACTTCTGAGTGCTTTCTTCCCGGGCAGTAGTTTCTCCATAACCCATGTCTCATTGTTTTCCAAGGCTTATATCTCATTGCGCATTGTATCACGCCAACCAGAATCCTTTACGGCTTCCTTAAATTTATTTGGGCAGATGAGCTTTCCGATGACTTTACTTTTCGGAACGTATGAGTGACAAAATCCTTGAGTTTTATATTCGAAACTTTGTTTCTCATCCCCCTTCCCATCTCAGATGCCACAATTGCCTCCCTCTCAGCAACCACCTCCGGCTCTCCGGGCTCCACATCATCCTCTTGCATCACCACAACATCATCCTCATCAACTTCGTGTGTGGGATCTACTTCGCCCTCTATACCACTTACAATTACTCCCTCATCGGATGCCACAATAGCTCCATTGTAGTCTCCGTGCAACCCCCTTGGAGCCGCCTCTGCTCATTGTCTCGCAAGGCCATGGATGCACCCCCTCCTCCAAATGATGCATCATAAGTTTGCAACCCAATATCATCAGCAACATACTCAGAATCAATAAAAGGAGTAGAATGAGTTGTGTCTAGTTGCACAACAAATGGAAATTCATGTTCATAAAATTTCACATCTTTAGAGACAATGTATGGTTTCGATACAATTTCCATCCTTTTTACCCATAGAGATGAGTTCGAGAAAATCTCAAATGCAACATTCGCTAAGGAGGCATGGGAGAAGCTTAAAGCCTCTTGCCAAGGAGAAGACAAGGTAAAGAAGGTACGTCTCCAAACTTTAAGAGGTGAGTTTGAATCCTTGCATATGAAAGAGTTAAGTCTATTTCAGAATATTTTTCTAGAGTTATCTCTATCTCAAATCAATTAAAAAGAAACGGGGAAAAGTTAGAAGATGTGAGAATTATGGAGAAGATACTCCGATCATTAGACCTCAAATTCGAGCATATTGTTGTGACAATTGAAGAAACCAAAGATTTAGAGACTATGACAATAGAGCAACTTCAAGGATCTTTGCAAGCTTTTGAAGAGAAGCACAAGAAGAAGAAAGAGATCACTGAGAAACTCTTCAAGATGCAACTAAAAGAGAAAGATGAAGGTCAAAGAAATGAGAGGAGCCAACAAAGTCAAGGTAGAGGCCGAGGCCGAGGTCGCGGTCGAGGACAATTTGGACGTGGCTACGGTGCGCGTGGTTCAATTTTTCTGGAAGCAGTTACGAGAAAGGAGAGACCTCAACTAAAGGACGTGGGAGAGAATACCCAAAATCAAGGTATGACAAATCTCAAACTCAATGCTACAATTGTCACAAGTTTGGGCACTACGCTTCAGAGTGTAGATTCTCCAAGAATCTAGTAGAGGAGAAGACCAACTACGTGGAAGAAAAAGACGAGAAATTTGAAACAGTGCTGCTAGCACGTGGAAGTAATGAAGGCATCCATGAAAATTCATGGTGCCTTGACACTGGTGCAAGCAATCATATGTGTGGAAAAAGGAGCATGTTCGTGGAGCTTGATGAATCGGTGCATGGAAATGTCTCATTTGGCGATGATTCTAAGATTCGAGTGAAAGGCAAATGTAATATCTTAATTCGCTTGAAAGATGGAAGACATCAATTTATTTCAAATGTCTACTATGTCCCTAATATGAAGAACAATATTTTGAGTCTGGGGCAACTGTTAGAAAAGGGTTATGATATTCGCATGAAAGATTCAAGTCTCTCCATCAAAGATGAAAAAAATAATCTCATCACCAAGGTATCGATGTCAAGAAATATGATGTTCTTCTTAAATATCCAAAATGATGTTGCAAAGTGTCTCAAAGCTTGCTACAATGATGCTTCATGGCTTTGGCATCTCCGATTTGGGCACTTAAATTTTGGAAGCTTAAGCTTGATGGGAAAACAAAATATGGTGAGAAGTATTCCGTCTATCAACCATCCAGACCAGTTGTGTGAAGGAAGTTTACTTGGGAAGCAATTCCGGATGAGTTTTCCAAAGGAGTCAAACTCAAGAGCCAAGAAGCCGCTCGATCTTATACATGCTGACGTATGTGGACCAATCAAGCCATGCTCACTAGGTAAAAACAATTATTTCTTCCTTTTCATTGATGATTTTTCAAGAAAAACATGGGTCTATTTCTTAAAGCAGAAGTCATAAGTCTTTACCACCTTCAAAAAGTTTAAAGTTGTTGTGGAGAAAGAAAGTGGTCGGCAGATAAAAGCTATGTGGACTGACCGAGGAGGAGAACTCACTTCTAAAGAGTTTCAAGAGTTTTGTGAAGAGAATGGAATCAGACGTCCATTGACAATTCCAAGATCCCCCTAACAAAATGGTGTGGCGGAAAGGAAGAATCAAACAATACTTGACATGGCTCGAAGCATGCTCAAAAGTAAGAAACTACAAAAAGAGTTTTGGGCTGAAGTTATAGCGTGTGCAGTCTATCTATATAATCGATCTCCAACAAGGAGTGTGTGGGGAAAGACACCACAAGAATCATAGAGTGGAAGAAAGCCAGGTATCTCACACTTAAGGGTCTTCGGGAGTGTGGCCCATGTTCACATTGCAGATGAGAAAAGAGCAAAGCTTGATGATAAAAGTGAGAAGTTCATCTTTGTCGGTTTTGACCAAAGCTCAAAGGGCTACAAGTTATACAATCCAAACAACAACAAGATTGTAATTAGCCGAGATGTGGTATTTGATAAAGAAGGAGAATGGGAATTTGGAGCACACAAAAAGGAATACAGTTTCTTTCCCGAATTTGAAGAAGAAACCTTTCAAGAAGTTCAACATGCGCCCCGTTCACCAACATCACCCACTTCTGAAGATACAAGTAGTGAAAGAGTTACGACGCGCACACGAAGTCTTCAAGATCTCTATGATAACACAAATCCCCTATCACCACGAAGGCTTGAAGATATCTATGAGGAAACAAGAGAAACATATAATCACACACAATTTTGTCTTTCTGCAAGATATGAACCGATGAATTTTGAATAAGTTGCGCAAAAGAAGCGATAGAGAAATCTAACAGGAAAAGAAGTTCAAGCCATTGAGAAGAATAATATGAGGTACCACGTCTCGATTCAAAAGATCATAAAGCTATCAATGGCAACTGGATGAACAAGATAAAGAAGAACAAAAGGAAAAGTGAAGGACATAAGGCAAGACTAGTTGCAAATGACTACAACAAAAAGGTTGATTGTGATAAGGTGTTTATCCCGAGTAACTCACCAGGATATCATAAAGCTCGTCAAACAACTATTGGGACACAAGGTGAAAAGAAAAGAAGACTTGGTGGCTATCAGGTTAAAGAATGACAAATCAAGTTTAACGGGGGGTGTTGGATAATAAACTTGATTTGGTCCATTGGACTAATCAAGTGTTAGATCCAATTAGATAATAAATGGTGTAGCCTATAGAAAGTTCTAGAGTCATGTAGAACTATGTTGGTAGAAATATCATTGAGAGAAGTCTGTAGAACTCTCATGCATGTAGTTGAGAAAAGTGTGTAGAACTCTCTCTTGAATTGTCTAGAACTTTGTATTGAAGTGTGTAGAGAGTTATCCTAGGATGTGTCTATAACTCTCCCTTGGAGCCTATACAAGGAGGAGAGCTTTTACTTTGTAAATCAAGCAAGCAAACAAGAATCAAAGTATCCTTTCAAGTAATAGAAATTGTTCTTCTCTCAAATATTCTCCTCCTAAATTCCTCACAAAGTTCTCACTATAATCTTCTCCTATTTTCCAACAGGGACTATTAAACTTCTTATAATAACATTGCTAGCTTAGATGGGTGAAATTTTAAAAAATAGAGGTGTGAAATTTCACCACGTGTCATTAAGAAAATATTCTTAGACTAAAATAGAAAGTTGACACAAAGTCTTATTTTGATACAGGTGAGGGGTTTAAGTTCAAAATTTATGTTTTAAATTTTGCATGAGAATGTCAATAGATTTGGTTGTGTATTTTGAGCAGATAATTTATTTTCACTACAAGAATAAAAAATTTCAACTTGAACATCTTCTATGCTAAAGGTACAATAAATGTTTTTTCATCTCATTCTTTATATATGATACAGCATCCTAAATTTTTTATGAAAATCGAACTATAACAGAACAGAAATTTGTTTGGAAGTTCAAAATTAAGAACAAAATTAATAAAAAAAATTATGCCGAGTAATTCTATATTTGTCCTTATCTATGTTTTTCGCCTCTGGAAAATAATCATTTATGTGGAGTGATTCTCTCTGTTTATTGCATGTATGATCTCTGTTAAAAAGCAGGAAGGGATCGGATGTGTTATTTCATTCCTCATTGAAGAAATCTTGATGTTTAACATGGAATTTCAGGTTGTTTTTAATGAGTCAAGAAGAATTTTTACTTGATGAAAGTGAAGCACCTGTCAGAATATATTGATGCTGAAAAACTATTGGTTTCAGAGGAGCTTGTTCTACTTTCAAAGATTGAATACTTTTTCAACAGGGATCTGTATGCAATAAAAAGAGAATCCATCCACATAAGACTATCCCATGATTCTTTTGCAGAGGCGAAAAACATAGAATAGAGATAAAGACAAATATGGAATTTTATCTTGATGGAAGTGAAGCACTTGTCAAAGTAGGTGCTGAAAAACTATTGTTTTCGGAAGTGCTTATAGAATATTTTAAATAAGGTTATATTTTCAAGGCTTGAATACTTTTTCATTTGTGCTATTCCATTATGCTGGTAACGCGAGATGCCAAGGAGTTTAACCTATTCCATTTATTTATACAAAACATGCCGACTAGGGTTCCTTATCGACGAGCACATTATAAGATTTGTGCACTCTCACAAGATTGCGATAAACTTCCATCTGGTAAACAAATATTAGCGCTGACTTTGACGTATGTTTTGAATTTATATGTGTTTTTTGTTGGTGAATCATTTAGACAGCCTTCTCACGGTATTCTGATATTGCAGCTACAAGGTCAAATTGGAAGATAGAGCTCAAGTGAAACCTCACATACCATTGATAAATGACCGAATATATAACACTAAATTAGAGTTTCAATTTACATGATTTCTGACCAAACAAGGTATATGTTAAAATTGAATTTCCTTTAGTTTTTCAAACGAGTAGGATAGTTTTCATTTTAGAATTTGTTTGAAATTATATAAGTATTAAATTTTTCAGAATGACCACTGATATTACATAAAGGTCTTTGTAATATTTTTCAGAATTCTTAACAAGGATTTGTATTTGTTTTTCTGAAGGAGAAAATAATCCAAAAAAGAAACCTGCTTCATGTCGACTTTCTTATAAAGTTCCTCCAAATAAGGTAACCGTTTGTCTTATAAATTACCTCAATTAATATCACTTTAGTTTATTTTGATAGTTTCAACAAGCACCTGCCTTTGTTGTTGAATCTGCTTTCATATTTGCCTTTATTAATGTCTAGTTACAATTTTCTTTTGCCGAAAGGTTGACGAGGACAAGGATAATAAAGGTACACATTCTCCTTTTTTTACCACAAATATAAGTATTGTGATGAATTTTATTTTCACACATGTAGATTAAAATTGTGGAGTTCTGTGAGTAACTGTATTTATTTAGCTCCTTTTCTCTTGTTTGATCAATGCTCGATACGGCGCCAAAAACTCAGTGAGTATTTGTATGATCAATGCTATAAGTATTTGTATGCCGGAGCGTATAAGCTGTGAGGCCAACTGCACCATATAACTTATTTGTGGTGCCAAAAACTTTTAAGTCCAGTGCATTTGCACAGTCAAATTCGATAAGTTTACTTCTCCCTAATTTATTTTGTTTAGAGTTTTATTATTTTGATACTGACATTTCTTACTGTTTATTACTTTATAATAATTCTATGTCTAATTTTTCCAACAATATTAAGAGTATGTAATCATTACCATACTTCATAACAAGATGTTTTGATATGCTAAATTTTATTATTAGTGAGTAACGTCAAATTTACCTCCTTTAATTCATTTAGTAGCAAGCAACATCAAATTTAATTTCTAACAATATCAATCTAATTTCGATTATCACAATTCGTTCTTATTCTACAAACAATTTTTGGGCTATATAAAATGCTTCACCCACGTACAGAAAAGAGTGAGAAGAGATGCCCTCCCTTTATCTTTCCACATTATTTTTCTTCTCATATAAAAAACTCATGCTTAAACATAAACAAATTCCTCCTTCTTTTATATGGTTCAAGTTATACTTTAATAGATTTAATGGGTATGATACACAACTCTGGGGTTTCATCTTCCTGACGATATTTCTTCTAGTAAATTGTGCATCCTTAGTTTTAAACCAAGAAGAGCCTGTTGAATCTTGGGGGATCTGCGCATATGAGGCGGATAAATCCTTAAAATTGTTGTAAAATATTCAAATATCCAAATAGTAACCAACATATGAAAATGAGCAAACAATTAAATATTAAAGAGAATAAACAAGAGAGAATAATGACATAAAAATAGCTAAGAATAAAAGCATATGTTGGTGTAGTTATTCCATGACCAATTAAGAAAGTGACTTCGTCGCGCCCTAGGATATATACTGTCTTAGTTGGTCATGGCATGACTACACCAACATATGTTTATTGTTAGCTATTTTTTATGTCATTATACTGTCTTAGTTGATTACTATTTGGACATACTTTGAATATTTTACATTAATTTTAAGGATTTATCTATCTCATAAGGGCAAATCCCCCAAGATTCAGCAGACTCTTCTTGGTTTAAAACCAAGGATGCACAATTTAATAGAGGAAATATCGTCAGGAAGATGAAACCCGAGAGTTTTCATTTCATATAATTAAGCTTCATTTTTAGTTCACTTATAGAGCATTTTAAAAAATACTGTATAAATGGAGGGTAGTTTGTTTAACGCGGTGTTTCTTTTACTTGTTTTCGGTATTGTAAGCACATTAGTGCATGGACAAGGGACACATGTAGGATTCTATTCAAGTACATGTTCTCAAGCAGAATCCATTGTTAAGTCTGTAACGCCCCAATTTATTATTTAATTATTTTTGGTTGAGTTTAGAGTCTTTTATATGACTTATATGATTTATGTTGATTTATGACATGTTGTTGTGTATTAATATTTTATTAAGTAGCTTTATATTATTATTTAGAAGAATATGTTGGAAATTAGAATAATTAGACTTGGAGGGGCTGTTTTAGAAATAATCAAGAATAAGTGGTGTTAAGTAGAAAATCAGCTAAGTATATAAGGAAAAACAAGAGACGGACACAAATTAGGTTTTACAGAAGTCTTTGGGAGAAAGAGGAGAAGAGGAGAACCAAGAGAAGAGAGAACCGGTGGTAAGGGTGGGACTAATATTCTCTAATCTTGGGTTATATAATTCTGAAATTGAATTTAGCATGTAGTTTGGTTGTTGTTCATGTAAAATTGAGAATTAGGGTTTAAAACCGGATTTAATGATAGAACACGTAGAATTGGTTGTTAAGAGTGTAGAAAGTCCGTAGAATTCATAGAAAATTGATGTTTAGGTTGTAGAATAATCCTAGGTAATGTTTCCTATCAAATTTGGGATTTG
>Ga0315914_1010344_pt1 | contig 11640 bp, 3 predicted proteins | sample MpolenodulesMG_FD_203920 | JGI IMG/M metagenome (GOLD analysis project Ga0315914, IMG submission 203920) | Medicago polymorpha root nodule microbial communities from Los Angeles, California, United States - elongated nodules | ecosystem: Host-associated > Plants > Roots > Nodule | place: USA... | reverse complement strand
ACAACTCTGTCAGCATCAGTTACCGATTGAAGACAAAAACAGCAGGCTTGAAGAGCAGCATTACAAGAAGAAACATCAGGTATCATAAAGTCCAGCTTCTCATCCAAAGCAACCCTGCAGTTGTGTTCAAAAAGTGGCAAGAAAGCTGCAAGGTTGTTATTGTTTGTAGCAATATCAACGAGCACGGCACCCCAGAAATGAAAAGGGATAAAGAAACGATACTTGAACATTGATCTGACAAGTGAAAAAGCAGGGGCAGCAGTGTTGGCAGATTTCATAGAAAGAAGGATGGTATGAATTGTATTGAATTCAAGGAGGTTGGGATATTTTTGAATGAGAAAGAGGGTTGAAGCGAAAGCTCTTTTGAGATTGAGAATGTTGTCGGGAAGAGAGGATAAGTGGGTGAGAAGGGAATTAGTGAGTGGTTTGGGTGGGAAGGAATGATGAGTTGTGAGGGTTTTGAAAGATTTCCAAGCTTCGTCAGTTTGAGAAGTGATAAGGGATTTGTGGAGAGTTGTTTGAAGAGTGGTGAGTTGTTGAGGTGTGAGGGATAGTGAAGTTGGGAGATGATTTTGGGGTTCATTATCATGATTGAGATTAAACTTGAATAAACAAGGTTGAAGGAATGAGTAAAGAGAAGGAGTTTCGGAGGAGAATGATCTTGTTCTATTTGGAACAACATTCAGCTTCAAAAGTTTTTTAGCCATTCTTCGTTCGTTTCATTCATCCATCAATTGAAGTGAAAGTGTCGTGATTGAAGCATATGTTTTGCGTTCTCGATTGCTTCAGTGATGGCTTCTCACAGCGTGTCTTTCATTATATATTAATGAATATATTAAATTACTATCAGAATACAAATAAATAGCTGGAATAGCTCAGTTGGTTAGAGCGTGTGGCTGTTAACCACAAGGTCGGAGGTTCAACCCCTCCTTCTAGCGACTTTTTCATTTTTTTTGTTTTATTTTTTTTCATATACTATTTTAAATCTATTGATAGTGTTTTCTCCCACCCAACGCCACAGCTATCCTCCACACATCCAATCCAATATTATTTCAGGAAATAGGAAATTACCTCCCAAAATTGTAAGTTTCACCAATTTCTTCTTTGAAATTAACAAAACTTCACTTAGCCTTTTGAAATTGCACAACGTTAATCAATTTACCCCATCCATCATATTCTTATGTTAGTTAACATGACGTTTTGCAAATACCCCCTGAAGTTTTGCACTTATTTACAAAATGCTCGAACTTAAAAATTTATATACATTTTTTTTTATACTTGACTCAAAAGATGTTAAAGGCAAACAAGGAAGCTTGAGAAATGCATTTAGGATTCAAGGAAGAGTTTAAAGAGTTACTTGGTGAAGGGTATTATGGTATAGTTGGATTACCAAAAGTGTTTATTGAAAAGAAATACATTTGTGGAGTTGAGGAAATTCAGAAACTTCATGATGACAAGAAGCTTGAGATATTGCTTGATTGTTGTGAAAGGATTGATGACATTGAAGGAGGTGATGGTGGATGTGAGACTTGTGGTGATATAAAGTTTGTTCCTTGTGAAACATGTTATGCAAGTTGTTAAATCCACTATGAAGGTGATTATGAAGATGATAATTGTGAGGTTGCTGGGTGAGTCTGGATTCCAAAGGTGTTCTCATTGCAATGAAATTGACCTAATAAGATGTTCTATGTGTTGTTTCTAGTTCCATATTTCAGTTTTACATTTAACAATGAAAATGGCCTAAGTTAATTGTTAATTGTATGCCTTTAATATTTTTTGAGTCAAAGATAAGAAAAAAATATATAAATTTTCAAGTTTTGGGGGCATTTTGCACATAAGTGCAAAACTTCAGGGGGGTATTTGCAAAATTTCATGTTGGCTAACAGAAGAATTTGACGGAGGGGGTAAATTGATTAACGTTGTGCAATTTCAGAGAGTAATTGAAATTTTGTTAATTTCAAAGGGGGTAATTGAAAGTAACAATTTCAAGGGGAGTTTATAATCTTGACCCATTTTGTCATTTTTATAATCTCTTACTTTCCTCGATCATTCATTATTATAAAAGAAATTATATTTGTACAACCATTTTGTAACAAGTTTTTGACAACTCTCTCGTACTTACATAATAATGTCTATCTAAAGTTGGTCGCGAGGTAATGATTAACTCTAGGGATGTCAATGGGTATCCATGGGTACGGGTATTATGATATCCGTCCCCACCCCGTTGGATAAATATGGTACCCGTCCCCATACCCGTGCGGGTATCTCTATACGGGTGATCCACGGATATTTAGATACCCACGGATATTCGCGAGTACCCATGGATTTTTTAATTAATTTTTTTGTACAAAGAAAAATATTTTTTTAATTACCTACAAACTTCAACTTTTAAACATCCATACATAACATGTTTCATTCTAATTTCATAATCCAAACAAATTCATCTTACATAATCTCATGCAAATTCACCATACCATAAAGCATACAAAATTCATGATTCTTACATAATCCATACAAATTCTTGAAGTAAAATAAAAGGATAAATTCATCCAAAATCTTAGCGTTTGAGACATGAGTAAACTAGGGTTTTTTTGAGACACCAAACTCTTATACACATAGATATTTTAGTAAATTACTTAATTTATTAATGGGTACGGATACCCGCGGGCACGGGCATCATCAAATCTGTATCTGTGCCCATAAAGTAACGGATAGTTAAATACCCGTTTATTATTTCCGCGGACACCCGTTTAGCTACCCGTTCCGTGCCCATGACAGATTTTATCCACGGATACCCGCGGACACAAATTTTTTCGCCACCCCTGTTCTTCAGACTATTCTGTCTTGTGTCATGAGTATTTTTCATTTACCGTATTCGTTGATTACAACCATTGAGAGAATGATAAACTCGTTTGTGTGGGGTCATGTAGGAGCTAATAATAGAGGAATTCATTGGTTGTCGTGGGAGAATTCGTTGATGCGTAAAGTACATGGTGGATTGGGTTTCAAAGATCTCTCGTCTTTTAACCTTGCAATGCTTGGTAAACAAGGGTGGAAGTTTCAAAACTGAATCACAATATTTGATATCTCAAATATTTAAAGCGAGGTATTTCCCACTTGTAGATACCTTGCGGCGAGCTTAGGTCACAATCCGAGTTATGTATGTAGAAGCATTTTATGCGCTTGGTTCATTGCGAGAGGCGACACTCAGTGGATTATTGGTATAGGGTTGTCCATCTCTATCTAGGATGCTTAGAGCATTCAAGGTCGCTGTGTTAAGATCTTTTGACTCTAGAACTTCACTCATTGGCATTTCATATAACTCCTAGGATGCTAGAGCTTGCTTAAGCATTATTTATCAATGCATTTAGAACAACTATTTCTTCATTATTAATGCTTATGGTTTTCTGCAAACCAATCCAATATGATTTTAAGATTCAACAAACTAGATTTTTTGACTGATTTTTAGTGATTGCTATTTTGCGAAGAATTTTTTTTAAGTTTTTAATAGTTGAGTCCATTAAGTTTGGGACCAAGTCTATGGTATACAAGGAATATAAGTTTTGCACCATACACATGATTATTTCCACTATTAGGTTAAAAAGTCTCCATTAAATTATATAAGTGTTAAATATGTTTTTGGTCCCTATAAAATTGATAACTTCTGAGTTTAGTTCTTACTTAATTTTAATAGTTTCTTTAGTCCCTACAAAAAAAATTATTTCTAATTTTAGTCCCTGCTAAAACAAAGTTTGTTTAATTATCCTTAAACTCTTAAATTTTTGAACGATTTTTTTTAAAGAAGTTTAGAACACTATGAAAGGTTCATTTACTAAAATTTAGAATTTTTTAACATGAAACAAATTAAATATGAATTTTTTAAAACAATAAAAGTTAAAGATAAAAATAACAAAATCTAGATGTAGAAATGAAATTTTGCGACAATTTTTTAAAGAGGAACCTTTAGTAATGTTCTTAACACGTATGCAAAAAACTGTTCAAAAACTTAAGAGTTTAAGCATAAATTAAACATATTTGAATTGAGTAGGGACTAATACTGAATACAGAAATTTCTTTTAAGGACTAAAAGAACTATTAAAATTAAGTAAGGATTAAACCTAAGAGATCTCAATTTTATAGGGATGAAAAACATAATCGACCCATTAAATAAAATACGAAAAATATTTGAAGAGTGAGTGCCTTTAATCTTTGTAAAAACTGTGTGTAATTGTCAGGATTCAAGCCTTATCTTTGACATTGAAATAAAAAAGTCACACTGATGTTCCATGCTTAGGGAAGAAAAGAAATCATAGATCAAACTATATACAATTATGAAAGTTCGAATTTTGCCATCTCATATTCATGACAAAATGTAAATACAAGACTGACTATTAAGGTCCTACACCAGGTTTGATCCTTCATTCAATCCTGCATATACGTAATGTAAAAATATAATTACAAATTAAAATGCCACTCATGTAAGGAAAAAAACTTAAGTGGCATATTACCATTTTATCAAGCTTACCACCATAATTCATTACAGATTCAGCGGTCCTATTTTTTCTGTATACGTACGACTATATAAAATGGATTCAGCAGTCCTGATCTTAGACATTAATTAAGTGGCCATTTGTTATAGTTTTTTTAAGAAAAAATCATTTTTTTTAAAAGTGTGTTGTATCTTCTAAAATAATTTATTTTTTGAAAAGTTACTTTTAATATTTTTTTAGAGTCCATTTGTTATGGATTAAAATTAAAATAAAAATGATTTTGACATTGAATAATTTATAGATTATTTTTTCAAAGAGATTTTGTGTCTTTTTGTTTGAGTATCCTAAGTCCTAACTCTATTTGTTATAGATTGAAATAAAAGAAGTAAAGGCTCATTTCGGTCCCTAAATTTTTTTGAAAGAACCAATTTAGTCCCTTAGAAAAATAAAAATATTTTTTAGTCCTTCAGAAAAATAAACCGAGACAATTTAGTCTATCTCATGATCTTTAAAAGAAATGCTGACTTGTTATCCACGTGGCAGAGATGACATGACATGTACATTATCTACGACGTGTCAAACAAAATCAACTTGATTTCTGTAAACCCTAAGGTTGTTTGCTTCAAGGTTAAGAATGACATTCTCGGGAATACATAGCTAGGGAATGATTATACTCATGTTTGTTATGAGGTTGAGAAAAAAATATTCCTGGGTATAAAAGTTTCTAGGAATGAAGTAACTTCCTATAACTTTCATTATTCCCATGAATTTATTCCCGACTCTTTCTCGTCTCACCCCATATAATTCTAGTTACACCCAAATTTATTTAAATTTTTACAATAATACCAAAATTGCCCTCTTCATGTAAATTTCTAAAAACTCTTCTTTCATTATCATTCTGAACTCTCACCCTCCCTTTCATCCACAAATCACCATAGATGTGTTATCAAGATTAAAAATTAAATCAACATCTTTTTCATTAATCTATTGATGTGTTACCAAGCCTCACTGGCCTATGAGCATATTGATGTCCAATATTATTACTTTGAAGTGATGATAGTAGTTTTTTTTTTTTTATTGTCTACCGTATGCTCTGGTATGATCTAATCATGCATTTTTTTATTTAATTAAAATGTCATTGTAGTTTTATTTATTATTTTGGTAAAAAACAATTGGTAGTTTAACTGCAAGTAATATCATGGGTTAAATATGTTTTTAATCCCTATAAATATATCAATTTTTCGTTTTAGTCCCTCTAAAAAATTTCTTTCACTTTTAGTCCCTATAAAATTTTCAATCACTACTTTTGGTCCCTATTTTTAAGGTAATTTTTGTATTTTTTTTTTAATGAAATTGTGCAGAAATGTGTAGAATATTGTAAAATATTTTTTAAATAAAAATAGGATTTTTTAACATACGACAAATTAAATATGAATTTTTAACCGTCAAAAACATAAAAATTCATGTTAAATTCATGTTTTGTTAAACAATTCTAATTTTTTTGGGGAGAGATTCGTATAATATTATGAATTTTTCTGCAAAATTTTATTAAAAAATATGAATTCTACATATGAGTTTACTTTAAAGGAAGGACCAAAAGTGAAGATGTAAAATTGTATAGGGACTAAAAGCTGAAGAATTTTTTTAGAGGGACTAAAATGAAAAGTTGACATATTTATAGGGACTAAAAACATATTTAACCCTAATATCATTAACGAAAATTATTTCAAGATTGATTTTTAACTAGAATTCGACCCGTGCGATGCACGGTTTTTTTTAAAAGTGTCATATATAAGTATTAAATTGACTGTATTTTTAGAGTGTCATATATAAGTATCAAATTGACTATCTTTTGGGTTCTTTGATAACATCCCTACACAAACATCATGTCTTTGATGATATCTCTTATATCAATAAATCATGTCTTTCCAGTCCAATACAAAGTTTAACCTTGCATATTTCCCTAGTCATGGATGTTACTCAATGTGAGCACCTTTCAAAAGTGCACTGTCTACAAAAAGAATAAAGAATGCAATAAAATTAATTAAAACAGAAAAAAAAATTAGCAAAACAAAAAGCAAATAGATGGTTCAAAAATAAAATAGAATAGAAAAATCTAAAAGAAAAATTAACATAAATTACTACTTCATTGCATTTATTGTTTCTTTCCTGCTCACCCTTTCTGCTCCAAGAGTTAGCATTGAAGGGGATTAGTTTTATTTAGTTATCAATTAGAATGCAATTAAATTTTTCACCAAAGAAAAAAACAACAGTAGAATACGATTAACAAAAAAGATACATAATATAGAATCTATTGACTACCTTCATTCCAATTTTGATGTTGAGTCTCTTAAATAATAGGCATTGCTACTTTGCTGTAAAAGAAAGACTGCCAAAATTGGTGTAAACATCTCAAACTAAAAACAAAAAACGCAAAAAGGATATTCCATTTCTCAAAAAAATATGCATATCGATAAAATGCATGTTAAATTAGAATACCAGTAAAGCAATGGTATGAGAGGAAGGTTGTAAGGTCACGTCGTTCTATTTGCAAAAATCAAAATATGATTCTTCTGTTGTCTGTGTAATTTACTACGGTTTAAGGTTTTTTTTTTGAGAGAAACACGGTTTAGAGTTTGTTATATATAGCCGAGTTTGCATGGAAATTAGTGTAACACGCTCTAGTTTTTAATTAAAATAATTTAGAACCTTTAATTTAATTTATTTGGCTCGCTATATGCTTGATTAGTTAAATTGGTCTGACTATAATAATTTAATTTCTAACGTCCTTGATTTGGTGAATTATGTCCTTATTTTTGCTTATTGAGTTATCTATTCTATTTGAACCAATAACAGGTTAATGTAGATCTTTATTATTATTATTATTAAGAGTAAACACTTTATTAGTAAATTAATTATGTGAAAAGAAAAGGAATATATGGAAGTGGCGTGTGTGCATGCTAAATGACCTGGTCCTTAGGAGTATATCAAAAGCCTAGTCCAAAATAATAGGAGAAAACAACTCACTTTCACCCTTATCCTTATTTACGTGTAGTTGTCAGATTGGAGGAAGAAACAACTTACTCTGATCAGTAACACATAAACAAACCAAGTCTGTCCCACGTTTTTCACTTCCTTCCTTTATTCTCTCAACCTCCACTTGTATAAATCAGATCCTCAATACAAGCACACACCTTACACTTACAAACTGCAGCAGATAATCAGAAGAAAACCAAAGACCACCTTCTCATAACCAACACCTCACACTAGTACAATTCTTTCCTTGAGGTAAGGTCGATTCCATTGTTTCCTTTCTTTAAACCTCTTTCAGTCTGTCCTAATACTACACCCTCTTTGTTGAAGAAAACTTGAAACCTTTGTTCGTGCTTCTGGTTTGGGAACATCTAAGAGTGCTATCGTCGAAAGGAAATCACTTTGAGGTAAGGGCGTTATTCCGTACAATCATGTAGGTCATAGATTCATGGGGTAGGTTGGTAGTAGAACCTTGTCATACTAAAGATGGAAATTTGATACAAGTAAGAAGAATGAAAGTAATTCTAAATGTGAAGGAGTCTCATAGTTTTCTTATATATTGGTGGATAGTAATAATAATTGTCATATAGAGCTAATAAATATAGTGCCAGTTGTGAAGCTAAAAGAACTAGTAATCCCCTTGACATTAGTGGAAATGAAAAGACTTAAATAAATTTTAGAGACATCTTAGTTGATTTGGAGTAATACTTGTGAAAATGAGTACAAAGAGTACTTGTATATATGTAAACTACCTATAGGAATAATTGAAGTAAGTATGGAATAATAGATTAAACTACATTGAATTCATTCACTGTAATAGGATATATGTATAAAGACTTTGCTTTATAACATGCTAGTTGATAAATTAGAGTTCATAGCATAGGACCAGAGGGCCACAATGCTTGAATCCTATTTCAATGATCGGTGAATTTGTAAAGTTTAGTTCTAAGACTAGTCAATGAGTGCTGAGAATAGACATATGCAAATTACCCTATAGAAGTGATAGAAGCAGGGGTATATAATAGCAAATTCAGAAAATCTAGAAATATATGGAAATCGGTTATTGTGCATATAAATATGATGGGTTTGTCTTATAATGTGCTTGTGATTTTTGTGCTGAAAATTAATAATAGAATTAGTATCTGTTGTATGCATATGGAACCGAAAGATTAATATTGATAGGGCAGTTGAACATTCATCAAGCAATTATAGAAAATTTGTGAGTAGGAAAAACTACTATATCTGTGGACCTGTCAATTTATTAATTGTGGAAGAGATTGTTTCATTACATGCTAGTAGTTAGAAATACAGAGTATATTATGCCAAACTTCCGGTAGTTAATACGAACAGGAATGTATATGTATTAGTACTCTTATATTTCTACAATTTAGTGACTTCTTATGAGTCTATTTCGTATATAGATACTCTAAAAAACACTATAACAGGAGCTTACCTTTAATTGCATTAGGACTGTTAGAACTGAAATGGCTGTCATGATGTCATAGAGTTATAAAAAATTAATAAGTAGAAAACTAATATATCTATACACACGAGGATTAAATGGGCTAGAAATTGTATGTGCTAGTTAACTAATCTGGGAAGATGTCGATTATTAACTTGTAACCTGTAGCGGTAAGTTTCTGTCATTTCATGCATTGTGTCGTAAGTTGAAGCATGTATGTTATACTGGTCAGCATAAAATATAGACAAGTACATGGCATAGCATACAGTTGTGATAGGATGTTAAATGGACGATTTAATGGATTCTTTTAAGTGACAAATGGGGCGAATATTCAATGGATTTTAACTGTCAAATGGGATGATTCAATGGAATATTAAGTGTCATAAGGGTGATTATTGTATTATTTTATCAAGTGCCAAAAAGGGCGATTATTATACTATTTTATCAAGTGTCAAATGGGGTGAATATTCAATGGATTTTTAAGTGCCAAATGGGGCGATTTAACAGATTATTAAGTGTCAAATGGGGCGATTATCAACAAGTGCCGAATGGGGCGATTCATTACTATATGCCAAATGGGGCGACTAAAATTATTATGCCAATTGGGGCGACATCCAGATCCTGGTTTAGTTGCATATCATGCATCATTCGCATAATATGAAGTTTTACTTTTATACCTTAATTTGTATGTAGATTTTTATCTCTTATGTGGTAATGTATTTCTATCCTATTTGTTCTGTGTTTTTATGTCTATATGATTGTATTTTATGGTTTAGTAATAATGACCCCCTTGCACCAATATTTTAGGTACACAAGAAGGTGCACAAGATTATGATGGTTGATGCTTGTCCGCGAACGGGGAAAACATTCATGGGTTTTTGCCATTTCTTTTAAAATAAAGATTTTATGGTACTTTATTTGTTGTTTTGAATTACTTAGTAAGCTTAAGAGTGCGAAGATGAGTTATCTTCCGCTAGGAAAACTTTCAACTAGTTTCATTATTATCTTTTGCAATGAATAAATTTTCCGAGCTAAATTAGTACTTCTTTTAAAATAAAAATGGTTGCATGAGATTCTAAATTTATTATTAACTTGTCTTTAAAAAAAAATAGTCTTATTTTTCTAAAAGAAAGAAATAGACGTAATGTCTTGGATAAAAATCCAGGATGTTACAGTTAGGGTAGCCGAGTTTGCATGGAAATTAGGGTATTCTGTTTGTAAACTTATTAAATAAGTGTACAACAACTTGCAAAAAAAAAGTCTACAGATATACAAACGATGACACAACAGGATAGGAATGAAAAACTCATCAGAGGAGAAATAAACTGCATTTTAGAGGGAAATTATTAAGCTAAGTTGTTGCAGACCTAATAAAATTAATAAATAAAGATAAAGATAAGGATATAGCCAAGTTTACATGGAAATTAGGGTAGCCGAGTTTGCATGGCAATTAAGGTATTCTGTTAAATAAGGTATTCTATCAAATAAGTGTACAAAATATTGTCAAAGAAAAAAGGCAACAGGATAGGAATGAAATTGATGCGATACATTTTTTAGAATTAAATAAGTGTACAAAATATTGTCAAAAAAAGAGAGACATAAGTGTACAAAATATTGTCAAAAAAAAAAAAGGAAAAAAAAGGCAACATGATAGCGATGCATTTTTTTAGTATTAAATAAGTGTATAAAATATTGCCAAAAATAAAAGGAAAATTATTAGGTTAAGTTGTTGCAGACCTAATGAAATTAATAAATAAGGATTTACCACGGAAACAATAGATATATACAAACGATGACACAACATGATAGGAATGAAAAACTCACCAATGAAGAAATTTGTTAGGTTAAATTGGTGCACTGCTTTAAATTAGTGGTAACCTAATGCAAATAAGGACCGCCTGTGTGACATATAATTGACACTTATTTTATTTTTATCACATTTTTAACACTTTTTCTTCGTACATACACTTTTTTTTTTGGTCAAGTGCATACATTTATTGTATTATGGTGGCTCTTAATTGTCTCTTTAAACCATTGTGTGTATGTTTATCACTTTTTATTTTTTTGGGTAGTGTTAACTTGTGTCCATAGAACACATGCTAAGAAATCTTAAAAAAAGAAATATTCTCTTAAACTTTGTGCATTCAATTCATTAAAACATTCTGTTGGAACAAAGGGTGTTTCACAATATCACCTATTGAGTTTTGATAATAACAAGGTATTAAATATCATCAATTGGACTTGCTAAACAATTTGTTCAAGTGTACAGGTTCCATAATCAAAGTACTATTCATAAAGATTCTGATTGAACAAGTTCAAGGGCAAAGGAATTTTATTTGAAGCTTAGAAGCATGGAAGAATGCGTCTGAAGAACTGCGTCTGAAGAAACGGGTCTGAAGAAGAGCTCTTGAAGACACGTCATCAGAAGCAAGGCCGTCAGAAGCAATGGTCATCAGAAGCATATCTCGTCAGAAGCTACTTCACCAAAGTTGACAAAGGACAATGTACGAAGTGTACGGCCACGAACTCTGTAACCACCATCTCTGCAATCTTTGTCTCTACAACAAGACAAAGATAACAGTAACATTGCTGCAGACGTTGTTCCTTTTGTAATGGAATGGATTTGAAATTAGTTCTTCATAGGACAATTATCAA
>Ga0315914_1010340_pt1 | contig 11646 bp, 4 predicted proteins | sample MpolenodulesMG_FD_203920 | JGI IMG/M metagenome (GOLD analysis project Ga0315914, IMG submission 203920) | Medicago polymorpha root nodule microbial communities from Los Angeles, California, United States - elongated nodules | ecosystem: Host-associated > Plants > Roots > Nodule | place: USA... | reverse complement strand
ATGGTTGTGATCGTAATCTTAAAGGGTTTCTTCATACCGTTGATGTTAGCAAATCACTTCCTCCATCTTCTGTAAGTTTCTATTTTTATCTTGATTTTTCTTTATTATGGTAAATTAAAATTGTTTAAGATCTGTTTAGATTAATTATTAAAGATTTGTTTGTTTTTTTTGACAAAGATTTGTTTGTTTTTATTTAAAGAAAAGAGGTTTTGGTCAAATTAATTTGGTCGTATAATGTAGCGTGGAAATAACATTCATCTTAAGTAGTTTCTGTGAATCATCATCATATACATTCAACAAATACTTTTTCTGTTTGAATTTTCTCTATTTTTTAAAAACAAAATTGGAGTTTTATTATTCTTTTTAGAATATATTAAGTGATATATTCCTCCTAAAATTAGTGATATAATTAAGTAGACATTAATTATACAATTAAACTCATAATAATGAGATTTTTTTTTCTTTCTTTAGATAAAGATTGAAGATGATCTTTTTATTTATGAATGAATACCCAATATTTTTTGTGTGAAATGTGTTTTATACTATAAGAGGATCTCTTCCCTCATTTACACCAAAATAATAATAATAATAATAATAATAATAATAATAATGATGATGATGATGATATAAGAGGATCTCTAATCATATTTACTTTTTTAATTTTTTTATGTGGACTCAACTCCACTAGTTAAGGAAATAATGATATTTTAGTATGTCTTGAAAAACATATGGCACGTGTTATATTTAAACAAGTATAGGTGAATGAAGTTTCTCCAATCCCTTTCAGAAATAGAAGGCCATTAACTACTTTGTATTATTAAATTAAACTAATTATTTTTTATGAAATTTAAATATATTGGCCTCATGGTTGAGTTGTGGGTTGTGGGGCTTGACTTTGAAAAGTGAACGTGTATGTTTTTATTGTGAGGCGTGTGTTGAATTGAATTGCTACTTTTTGTGATGAGTATGAATTGAGTTGGAAACAAGTGTCACATTGCATGTTTCAATATCACCAAGTATGCAACTTGATATGCCAGTTCAAGTCATGCTCTCATGTCACATTTTTGTGCTTTTTTGTTGAAATCTTGTGACAGAGTGAACAATTTTGTCTCATATTATTCACTCCAAAAAAAAAATTGTCTCATATTATATATTGTTTGGTCCCACCCAACTTAAGTACAATGTGGTTGGCATGACATTGAGTCATAAAAAATTGGAAACTAGTGTTTAGAAATTTGAGTTTGGTTCCCTCAAAAAAAAGAAAAATTTGAGTTTGGTATTTTTGGACCAAGGGTTAACCAGTAGATTGGATTTTCACCATTTCTAACCATAGGTTTAATTATTTTAATTTTCATCATAATGTTTGAAATAGTAAATTATATATTTTGGTCCCCCCACCTAGTTGAAGTACAATGTGGTTGGCATTCTGTCATAAAAATTGGGAAGTAGTGTTTTGAAATTTGATTTTGGTATTTTAGAAAAATGGAGTTTAAGTAGTAGTTTGGATTTTTACCATTTCTAAATAGAGTTTTAATTTTTTTTCATTTTCATCATAATTTTTGTACTAATATATTGTGTATTATATATAATCTTGGTCCCACCTAGCTCAAGTACAATGTGGCTGGCATTATGTCATAAAAATTGGAAAGTAGTGTTTAGAGTTAAATGTTACCATTTCTAACAAAATGGTTTGGACAAAATGGTTTAAGTACTAGTTTGAATTTTTACCATTTCTAACTAGAGTTTTAATTATTTCATTTTCATCATAATGTTTGTATTAACATGGCTTAATAGCAATTTTATCCCCCTAACTTTTCCAAAGTTGCGATTTTGGCTCCTAAGGAAAAAACTACAAAACCGCCCCCTAAGTTTTGCAACTGTACCAGTTTTGGATCCCCAAGACCAAAAAAATAAAAATAATAACACGTGGCACCTCATTTAGGGAGCCACGTCAGCGTAGACCGAGTCAAAATTGGCCTTGTGACAATGTGGTCCCACCTCATTTAGGGGGCTAAAACTGCTATTAAGCCTATATATAACGTTGGTCCCACTCTCACCTAGCTGATGTACAATGTGGTTGGCATTGTGACAATAATTGGAAACTAGTGTCTAGAAATTTGATTTTGGTATTTTGGACAAAAGTGTCCATTACTAGTTTGGGTTTTTACCCTTTCTTACTAGAGTTTTATTTATTTGATTTTCAAAGTGTTTATACTAAATTGGTACACCATGTGAAGAATCAGAATCTTTTGCATTTGGCGCATTCATGCAAATAAGACATTCGTAGTTGTTGGATCAAGATCAAACATTTCATATTTCAATATGGAATTCAATGCAAATTTCAGTGCAGAACTTGATCCAACTACAACGAATGTGTCCACCACATGGATGAGTCAAATTTCCGACTACACACAATTCGATTTTCTAATCTATTGATTTTTTATGTGATAGGTTAGTTTTGTGATTGTGAAAATCACTGCAATATGTCCAATGGCATTACTAGAAAGAATCAGTGATCTTCTAAGATGGCAACAAAAAGACCCTTCATTCAATTTACCATGGAAACAAGATTCTCTACCAATTTTCTCTGAATCAAGTCCATTATACCACACTACAAAAAAACCAGAACCATTAACACCACAAGAAGAAAGTGATTTTCAACTAGCAAACCAAAGATTACAACAACTTTGTAAAAAATGTGTTGAAGCAAACATGCCACTGTTGGTTGATGCTGAACACACTACTGTTCAACCAGCTATTGATTACTTCACATACTCTTCAGCAATTATGCATAATAAAGATGATAATCCAATTGTGTTTGGAACAATTCAAACTTATTTGAAAGATGCTAAGGAGAGATTGTTTCTTGCAACACAAGCTGCTGAAAAAATTGGAATTCCTGTGGGATTTAAATTGGTTAGAGGTGCTTATATGTCTACAGAAAGTACATTGGCTGAATCTTTTGGATCTAGGTCACCAATCCATGATACTATTGAAGATACACATAATTGCTTCAATGATTGTTCATCTTATTTGCTTGAGAAGTTTGCTAATGGAAAAGGGTCTGTCGTTCTTGCCACACACAACATTGAATCAGGTACTAATAAGATTATTCTACTCATTAGGGTTTTTTCTTCCTTTTCAATTTCATATTTTTTAGACTTTATAGAATAACGTATGAAGCACCGACACATACATGATCATCTGAAATATCATTTACACTAATAATATTTTAAGAAAATGTAATCATATGTGTCGGTGTAGTCGCATGTCAGACACTAATAATATTTTAAGAAAATATAATCATATGTGTCACTGTAGTCGCATGTCGGACACTGATAACATTTTAAGAAAATGTAATTATATGTGTCGGTGTCATCGCATGTTGGACATCAGACCCATTAATATGAAGTGTCAATCTTTAGATTGAATGGTACGTAGCATTGACGAATACATAGACAACATATATGACACTGACACTGAAAATATTACACGAAAATGTAAGCAAATAAATGTAACCATATATATCGGTATTAGACATTGACCCACATCGATCAACCAGACACGCCTTAAATCTGAAATATACGTGCTACATGTAAAAATAAGAATACTTGAATAACCAAGACTTCAATTAAAGTATCTAAAATGTACTGAAATTTTTTTGTTGTGTAGGGAAATTGGCTGCAGCAAAAGCATATGAAATTGGAATTGGAAAAGTGAACCACAAGCTTGAATTTGCACAACTATGTGGAATGTCAGATGCACTTTCATTTGGTTTGAGCAATGCAGGGTTTAGAGTAAGCAAGTATATGCCATTTGGACCAGTTGAGATGGTTATGCCTTATCTATTGAGAAGAGCTGAAGAAAATAGAGGCCTTTTGGCTGCTTCTGGATTTGATAGGCAACTCATAAGGTAACAAAAATAAAAATCATTCATTAACCTTTTTAATTATTTGAGACATGAAATTATTTATTTTATGTTTTTTCTCATAGTGATTTTTTATTTATTTTGTACAGAAAAGAGCTTGGAAGGAGGCTTAAAGCTGCAATATTTTAAGAGCTTTAACAATGTTAATAATAATCATGTCTTGTAATTAAGCAAGCATCATGATTTTTTTTTTAAATTGTGTAAAAATTAGAGAATGCTGTAATTTGATGAAATTGGAATTTCAATGAAATGAATTTTGAATTATTATGGTATTTTTGTTGGAAATGAATGTCCCATTTTGAGTTTTGTGCTTTTGTGCTTTTTACGTTTGGGAATCTGCCGCCCTCACAATATAAAAGTGACAGAATTAAATTATTTAAGCTGATTGGTTAAGCAATCTTAGTCTAGTTTTTTAATCATGTCGGTTAATTTAAATTAATTTGGAAGCAACAATGTTCATCTCGTGTTAGAACTATTCAAATTTATTTGGAAATGTGCTATTAAGGAATGTAAGTGGAACTTTTGTTTTTCGGTAGAAGATGCAAGTGGAACTTTTATACCTTGCTTTTTAGAAGAAAAATGTGCTAGTTATGGTCTTGTAGATTTTTTTTCGTTTATCAAATTTTTAATTGCAATCCTATTGATAATATTAACTTAGTAGAAGAACGCATCTCAATATTAGTTAAATATTCAACAAGAGAATAATTCATTCCTTTCAAATTGTGAACTTTTTTTGATAAATTTATTACAAGTTATCGCTATGCAAAGGATTCATATCTATGTTTAGGAAAATTTATAAAACAAGAGTACGCGAGGTCAAGTAGTTTCAAAGTAAAGAAGAACTACGAAAATCTCATGTAACATATCCCAATTTCTTTGCAGGGTGTGGGAGGAAGGGGGTGAGGCGTGGAGGTGGTGTTGTCGTTTGTGGGTGTGGGAGGAGGAATTGTTAGAGTAGTGTAGGGCATTATTACTTACGGTTTCTTTGCAGGATACCATTTCTGATGTTTGGCAGTAGTACCTAGACCCGATAGGGGGTTATTCCGTTCGGGGTGTTTATGACATGTTGACAACTTAGGAGCATGCTCGGGTTCCTCCAAACATGGATTTAATTTGGCATAAGCAAGTTCCCCTGAAGGTCTCTGTTTTTGCTTGGAGAATGCTATGTGATAGACTTCCAACAAAATCAAAATTGATGATTCGCGGTGTCATCTCTACAGAGGATCAGTTGTGTGTGGTTGGGTGTGGCCACATTGAAGATGCCCTGTATTTGTTTATATTGTGCCCAACGTCCGTCTCCCTTTGGCCGTTGGAGCGCGATTGGATTGGTTTTGTTGGTATCGACACACAGGTTATTCATGATCATTTCTGCCAATTTATTTACTGCACGGGTGGTCTGAAAGCGTGACAAAATTTTCTTCAGCTTATATGGCTTATGTGCTTTTGGATCTTGTGGAATGAAAGAAATAATGGATTGTTTAAAAACCAGGAATGCACTATTTATCAGTTACTTGAAAAAGTAAAATATCATTCTTTTTGGTGGCTGAAAGCTAGGCAAGTTTCTTTTGTTTTTGGTACTCAGTTGTGGTGGTCGAATCCCGTCATGTGTTTGGGTATCGGCTAGCACCATTTTGTTGTTATTCGCTTGACTGTTTGTACATTTAGTAGTCCTTTTGGCACACCTTGTGCTGAAAGGATTGTTTTGGTTTGTTAATATAATTCATTTTGACTTGTTAAAAAAAAACATATCCCAATTTTTTGGATGTCTAATTGCATACACAATAGAGAAATTCATTTTTTTAGTATTTAAATAAATTTCATGCGTACACATTATTCCCCTGAAGGTCTCTGTCTTAGTGTCATTCCTCCAATTCAATGTTTGACACAAATTTCTTGAATGTGATTCACCGATCATTTGTCAATTGCCCAATCATCGTTTTTATCTCGAACAATGTTCAAGCACATAAGAAAACCAAAAATGGGTCATTTGAATAATAAACAATCATCACAAGCAAACGTCTAATGATGCTCTAAAAAAAAACGTCTAATGATCCTTATCAGTACCACTATACAAGGAATGACGAAATGGGTCGGTGTAAAAATCTTTTTTTCTTTCAATTAATTCTTCTACTTAGTCAACAAAATAGTTTAATTCATTCGGTCAAAAAAAATTTGTTTAATTCAAGTGAACTTATTTTACCTCCTTAAAAAAAGACTATTTTACCTTTTATTACCTGTGTAATGTAGGATTATGTTAAATTTAACAATCTACTTTAAAGTTTATTTTTTGTCTTAGGTTACTTGTTATTATTATTATAATATTATATATGTGCTACAATTCAATTTTATCGTTCAAGTAAATAGGCAATTACCTCTTGAAATTGTAAGTTTCGTCAATTACCCCTCTGAAATTAACAAAACTTCAATTACCCCCCTGAAATTGTACAACGTTAATCAATTTACCCCCTCCTTCAAATTTATTGTTAGTGAACATGATGTTTTACAAATATCCCCTGAAGTTTTGCACTTATGTGCAAAATGCCCCCTAAACTTAATTTTTTTTCCTTTCTTCTTATCTTTGACTTAAAAGATAATAAAGGTAAACAATTTAAATGTTTTTTATATGGATTAAAAATATATTTCACTCTAAATATTCAACCTAATTTTACGATAGTTAATAAGTGGGAAAATGTGCAAAATGTTTCTTGAACTTGAAAATTTATATTTTTATTTCTTATACGTGACTCAAAAGATATTAAAGCCAAACAATTAACAGGTATTCCATAAAGTCGTTATAACGTAATAATATTAACAAAATTTTCAATGTAAGTGTATTTCAAATTTCTTATAGTTGAATTTAGATTAAAAAGTCTTCTAAGTACAACTTAGAAAGCAAAACACTGCAAAGATATTTAATATCATTGGGGCCTTTTTTCTAGATTAATGTAACACGAAAGGTAATTGCACTATTTTATATTAGAAAGAAAAAAAATTGCACTCTGTATGAGAAAATATTTGGCTAGATTTTAAAACGGGACAAAAGCTTACTAGTAGAAACTAAGTGGGTGAGAGGCGTTCTAAACTGAGCTGAAGCAACTCTATGCAATGGTTGTTGGCTAGATTTTGAGTCCTCTAGAGCCATTTCTTTGCAAAGGAAACAAATAATATCAATTTTAAAAACTAATAAACTACAAAGTGACTTTGATTTCATTTGAGAGTGAGAACCGTTTAAAAATAAAACATAACCCCCTTAAAAAAAACAAAACATATCTATTTATGATTTTTTTTTTTAGGGAATTTATGAATATTTTCGAAATAACATTATTAAATATTGTAAAATTAGGTTGAATATTTAGAGTGAAATATATTTTTAATCCATATAAAAAAATATATAAATTGTTTGCCTTTAATATCTTTTAAGTCAAGGATAAGAAAAAAATATATAAATTTTCAAGTCCCACGGGCATTTTGCACATAAGTGCAAACCTTTAGAGGAGTATTTGCAAAACGTCATGTTCACTAACATAAAAGTTTGACGGAGGGAGTTAATTGATTAACGTTGTGCAATTTCAGGGGGGTAATTGAAGTTTTATTAATTTCAGGAGAGTAATTGACGAAACTTACAATTCCATGGGGGTAATTGCCTATTTACTCTTTATTGTTCTGTCCTTTGGATCCAAAGTCTATTAATGAAGTCAAAGATTCAATAAGTAGTCCAAACCATATATGTGTGTGCGCGCGTATGGAGATAGTCTGTGCGAGCAAAATGTTGTAGCGTCTTGTTAACCAGTGCTCCCGGGACATTGATCGAAGAATCTATAAATAAAATTTTCTGTCTTTGAAATATAAACTGTCACTTTTTATTAAGTAATAATTGCATTACTTTTTAATAAAAACTTACTTTATTTAGTGTTTAACCAATGCCTCATGAACACTGGTTAACATTCACCAATATGGTAAAACATTAAATAGGATGATCATAGTTAATTTGAGCCTTCCAAAAAATCCCGACATTAGCGTTATAAGGGAACAACCGTGTTATAAGGGAACAACCGTCAAAACACATACACACATGTACCACATGGAAATATATAAATAGAGCAACCAACCATAAAATTAGGTACATTTTCACATTATCAGATATTCCTCAAAGCAGACACCTTAAAACCTTGCTCATTTGAACGTTGAAGTGTCTTAGCTTGTACATTGCTCCGCATTGCGATGATAATGAGACATTCTATAAATATTTATTTGTGTAGACACATTTTCATAGAAGTCCAATATCTTAATTTTTTTTTCTTTCTATTTTAACTTGCCAACTTGATTTTGAGGGCATGTGTATATTTTATTATTACTCACTCACTAATAAATCAACATATCATGATGTGATATTTTTTTACAAATGATGTGGTATATGTTGTATAATAGAATTTAATATATATTGTCAGTGTAAAACATTTTACACATACATCTATGATAAACTATATATTTTAAATTTATTAAATAATGTGACATCAAATCATTGATTGCACGTATAAAGAGAAATGCATGAATACTCTCTTTTTAACTTTGTCTCTAACATTAACTCTCATATTAATTTATGTGAGTCTCGCCACTTTATGTGAGACCCATTTTCAAAGTATGGTAGTCACATGAATTCCACCTAATAAGAGACAGTGTGTTAAAGAGTGTCCATAAGAGCATGAATATCAGTGGTAGCTTCACACTAACCTAGGCAAGTAAGGTCTCCATGGATAATTGACATTAGAGCATCCACAAGGGTGAAACTCGTTTTTAGATACTTAAATAGATCTTACATTTACACATCACTCATTTATAATTTATTAATAATAGTATCTACTAAGCACTCAACCCCTACAACCTAACATTTTACGCAAATTTCTTAAACAAAAACCACTAATTATCTATCACTAACTATATCATTACATTTCCATATTATAATCTTTGAAAAGAGAGGGACCCACAGAGAGAGGGTACTTATTTCAGACTTTGTGCTTATTAGGCACTCAAACTTATTTTCCCTCGGTATGAGTACCACATAGGTATAAAGTCTTAAACAAGAGAAACCCTCCTATTGAAGATGGTCTTAGGCTACTTGGTATTGTGTTCCATTGTTCCTCTCCAGTGCACAACCACTTGCTTTTCATTTGAGTTTGTTTCAAATAATACATGAAATTGAAAACAACACATACCATTTGGGCTTTGATGGATTATTGTGGGTTTTTAGTGGGACCTATTTTAATTTTTTTAATAAGTAATATGAAATATAAAAAATGTCATAGGGTTATTTAAATAATTGAAAAGTTTAAAACCTGATAAAAATTGAAAGGGATCCATTTAAACTACTCAAGGTATGGATGTGTATGCTCTTAACACTCCTCATAAATTAAACTCTATAATTATATGAGTTTGATAATATTTTATTGTGGGAGTGTGTTAAACTTGTTTTATGTAAATAGTGAGTGTGAATTGAGTTGGCAATAAGTGTCACATTGCATAAATCCACATCAGCAAGCAAGTAAGCAAATCTCGTACAACAAATTGTTCATTTGCTAGCATCTTAGGGTGTTGTTTTACAACTTGTAATTATTATTTAATTAGTCATAAGTGATACTTTGATAATGACTGATATTGTCTTATATACATTTGGTGAAGGGCAACGGGGTTGACATTGTCTAATAAAAATGATAAACACTACTACGATCATAATCCCAAATAAAAATCATTTAGAGATACACATAACAATCAAATCATTTAATGTAAATATTTGAAAGTCATATAAACGTTTTAGTTAACTTGACATAGGGAAAAAATTCTTTATTTGGGTTAGCTATGATCTTTTCTTTTTATATAGAAAGGAATTTGGAGGATGCATGTGTTAAGTAGGGGTAAAAATAAAATCAATGAAGATAAAGGTGAATATTCAAACCAAATCAATTAAAGTGGTTCATTTTTTTTCATGTTAGAATGTAAACTGAATTAAATCAATTAAATATAATCTCTATATCGACCTATCTATCTGTTTTACAAAATTGAAAATAAATCATCTGAAACACAAATCAATTAACACTATATAGCAGTAGTTTTTTCTTAAAAAATGTGTTGCATTCATATTTTTTTAATCACTATATATGTTATTTTTCTCGCTTTAATTTATCTACATGTCTTAACGGTATTAAAAATTTACAGTATTTTGGAGAATAAGTTTATTATATATAATTTCTTAAATTTTGTAAAAATTTCAATCCAATATTAAACTAAATCAAACCAACTCGTGTTTATTGGTTTTGATTTGATTCGAATTTTGGAGAAAAATTACAAAAGTATTGAACATAAATCATAAGATAATTTTTTTCTTATAGCATGTGAATCACATGATAACTATTGTATCAACCAAAAGAAAACATGATAACTATTTCCCATGATCACAGATTATTCTTTTTGTTTTTGTTGATAATTAAAATTATCATACTTTATTTATTTGTTAACTATGTGATGTATATAACTCATGATCACACAGATTTAATTATCTGCATCCATGAGTAATATACAACTACCCAAAAATTAGACCACAAAAAAAAGCATGAGAAGTATACATAAATACTCTATCTTTTATGTCGTATTGTCGTCCATAGTATATATAGGCATGTTTTACATATCTACCATTTCCCTTTTTTTAATTATATACGATTAATCTCATATGAGTTTTTAGTTTAATCTGAAATGATTTCTAGTAGAATTTAATCAAAATGAAACTAAAAATTTAATGAGTTGTATATTTTTTGTCTTTAAAAATTCATTGTTGTTTAATTTATAAGTCTTATAAAAAAATTATTCACTTTGATTTTGAAAAGTACAAAAGTCTGTCTTATTGAGAGATTAAAAATACAATGTTTCATAAAAACAGGGATTAAAAAGTAAAAAATGAAATTATAGGTACTATAACTGGACTATTATATGATTAAAAAAAACTAAACTATTATAATTTGTTAGAGACTAAAATACATTAATTCAAAATTTATAAATAATACAAAAATATTAAGTTGCGATAGATTTTACTTTTAGTTTCCTTAATAATTTGTAAAATATATAAAATTATATAATACATTTATTAAAAAAATTGTTTCAAAATGAATGTCACTTTCAGTTTCCAATGCAATAATAATTTTACCTTTTCAATTACACCCTTCAATTAATATTATATACACTACTTCTAAAGTATTACTTTTTTCTTTATTGGAAAACAAATCAATAGTTGGTTAGGATAATTTGGTAAAGTAACATATCTCTTTCTTTTAATTAATGCATTTATTAATATCTTTGTAAAATTTTTAGAGACATTCATTTTAAAACGGATTGAGTCTTCCAAGAAGAGGCTTGAATCCCCATTGAATCTGTCCCAGTATAACATATTATTATTATTATTCCAAACAACATTAATATCAATCAAAATCCCAATAACTTGTGTCAAGGAAAAAAAAGCATTGAAACAATTAGGTTTGAAATTCAAATTGTTGTTGAAATAAGGGTAATTGATAACCATTGAATAATATCTATACCAATGACAAGAATATTGTTGAGGCAAAATCCCAAATTAATTTTAAAGATAATAAACTTTAATGATTAAGGATTAAATGGACTTTGATTAATTCTTTGGTATTTAACTTGTGCTCTTGAGTGTTTTACTAAGACAGGAA
>Ga0315914_1010339_pt1 | contig 11647 bp, 6 predicted proteins | sample MpolenodulesMG_FD_203920 | JGI IMG/M metagenome (GOLD analysis project Ga0315914, IMG submission 203920) | Medicago polymorpha root nodule microbial communities from Los Angeles, California, United States - elongated nodules | ecosystem: Host-associated > Plants > Roots > Nodule | place: USA... | reverse complement strand
ACTCTGAACTCACTCAGACTCTGAACTACTTCAGACTCTGAACCTGAGGACAGTTATCAAGAACGTGAAAGAAGAAGTTTCCAAAAACACAATTCAACCCCCCTTCTTGTGGTTTTTCTCACCTTCAGAAGCTACATGGGAGCTCGAATCAGAGATGTTTAATCAGTATCCGCATTTGTTTCCAGGTAAATTCTAAATTTCGAGGACGAAATTCTTTAAGGGGGGTAGGATGTAATATCCCGCCTATAAATTCAAGGTACCTGATCTGTTAACTCGCCTTATGCGCGTTTAAGGCCGAGGGGCATTTTGATAATTGAACCTAGGGGCTATTTAAATGGTTTCGACCCCAAAACAGCCCATTTCCCTTGTTCTTTCTCTCCTTAAGTTTCAAGAACAAAATTATGTCCTCCCTCTCCCTCCCTAGAACTCAGCTCATTCCCCCTCCTCTGCATCCAATCCTTACAACCTTTCCCTGATGAATTCATGCTGCATGTTAGGAGCATAGGATGAGCAAGTAGACACCAAGCCAAGCTTACTCAAGTTCCTTCCTTCTCATCCTTGTAGGGTAGATCCAGAGCTGCTGTTGAGAGTGTGTGTGCATGTTCTCTAGTACCTGCAGGTGAGTTCTATAGATAGCAATCTTCCTTGGGTTATTGTGTTATACATTGTGAGGAATGATTGGAAGTTAGTTTTTATGAAAAATATGAGATTAGTTCCCCTTGCCATTGATTTGTTGGATCTATGCGAATTGTTGCCATGCATTGGTTCTAGAATTGTTTTTCAGGTACCCTGGGCGTATTATGGATGTTGGGACTTGGTATTTGAGGTTTTTACACTAATAATGCGATTTCTGCACTTCTGGGCCGATGAATGCTCGCTTAAGCGTGCACAGTTCGCTTAAGCGTGCAAAACGTCGACAGGCCAGCTCTGTTCGCTCACGTGTTCGCTTAAGCGAACTTGCAAGCGTACTGTTCGCTTAGAGGGTCACTTAAGCGACCAGCCCTTTTGACAGCATCTTTGAAAACTGTTCATGTGGCTCAGAATGCCGGCCGAGGCCGTTCCTCGCACACTTATGCAATCTAAATAAACCCTCAAATATCAGGACACCAATATGCATCATACGTCGAAGTATTACACATAAAGGCATGAGTAACATTAGCATCCCTCCAAAGATGAGTGGCCCATGAGAGTACGATAGTATTCGTGTTTACGTCCAGGTAGGACACAGGTTTTAAGATGGGAGAACTATAGAGCCTCAACGTAGACCGTCGAGTATTAGTATAAGCTTCTATGTAGAAATAGATGTAGCCAGTGAATCAGATATTCCTATGATCGTAACATATCAGATATGTGTTACAAGTGTATGTTCAGATAATTATAATCAGATACGTTGTGGCTTCAGATAAGCTCCAGACTATGTTTGGATAGGCCAGCCCTCAGATAAGGAACTTTCACAACCAGGGAGTCCGGTTCTAGCCCTCAGATAAGGAATTTAGCCGGTCAGCAGTGGAATGTGGCTGGGGTTACTCCACCCAGTGCACTCCGTAAAATGAACTCAGATAATAATGTTTGTTCAACGCTAACCTCTAACATAATGAATATGATTATGATTGTTGTTAGACATGTACAGATTTTTGCAGATTCATGTACGTAGAGCGATACATGAAGTTATGTCGATGACAATCTTAGTATTCCCCCGATCGTCTGGTTTAGGATCGTGTCTTGAGTATGTTATGATTAGGCCTCGATACGTTTAGTGTATCTTGGCATAGCGGTCTTAGGTCCCCTTTAACCGCCAGGACACGTACTGTATGAGTCAAGACCTATATGACAAGTCTAGAAGAACCCTACGACGGACTCTAGTATGCACGACCGTCTAGGCCAGCAAGCCCACACACGTATAATCAACCGCCAGGTTGTATTGTAGACACGAGGTGACCATAGATTTTTTCCCCGAAGTCACCTATAGCCTAGGATTTAGGTAGAACTCACTGAGGCGTTATGTCTCATCCCACTCATTTTTTGTTCAGGTTCACAGGTTGTTCGAGGCAAGGGTAAGGAGAAGGCTTTGGACTGATCGTGCTTATCAGATCTATGCTGTGTTATCTACTTGTTATTATGTTATATTAGCTACTTGTATCATGATGAAACTGTTTGTACTTGTTTCATTAGACTGCAGCGGATCAATAATGTAATATATGACTAGAGATGACTCATGTATCCAGATCTTCTACTCGTGTTGTATTTCCGTATTGTATGATTAATACATCCAGTATCAGTTATAACGTACGTGTTAAATATTCTAGACACTTTTAATACGGGCGTTACACTTCCTGTTTAGCACGTCTTGTGCCGGGTTTGTTTTTAATAAAGTAGGCTGATTCAAAAAAAAAAGTAGAATACTAAGTGAAATACCTTCATCGTTGCACTTGCGCCAACTTGCTCAACGTAGTCTGAAATCATGATGCCATGACTTGTCATAGATCCATATCCGAAAACCATTAAGTCATACTTCACAACCGTTATCCCACACCCAAAATGAGCTTAAAAACATTAAATAATAATTGTTTTACTTTTGCTGCATAGTCTAGAGACAAATCAGATTTCTTTATTACTAGAATCATGTTTACAATTATGACAGGGACAAATTTTCTCAAATCCAAACGAATTGCCATTCTTCTCTATAACTAGAATCATATGTTTAGAATTAGGAGGGACAAATTTTCTCAAATCCAAACTAATTGCCATTGTTCTCTATTAGTAGAATCATATGTTTAGAATTAGGACATCTCCATTGATTTTGAGACAAGTCCTATGGCGTTCACTTTTTCCTTCAAACTGTCACTCATGTTTTTTCCTTGCTTTAAGTTTCACTTTCACTGCTTGAATGAATATAAATCTATTTTTTTCATAATCACTATTAAATATAAAACAAGTATTAATAATTAATATAAAATAACCATAAAATAAATATCTTCTTCTGCACTTTAATTTTATCATTATATTATTATACTTTTATGGGTTACTTTAGTATTTTTTGCAGTTGATTAAAGCATTGGGTTTGTTTATTAGGATTGATTAATCTTGTTTAAATGGTGCAGGAAGAGTTCACTTCTTGTTCACGACCTCCACCGTTTACGGCCTCTACTCACCACTCATTCTGTGTGGTGAATTCCTTCTCTGTTCATGTCCTAAAGGTTACTACAAGTGACTCAATTCCTTCTCTTCGTTCTGTTCTCATAAATTTTATTTTCTATACTTATGCTACACCTTGTATTGCAACAAGGTATGATTTTATTTTCTACATTACAGGTGCAGATTGCCCAAGGTCTTGTATCTCCTACTTTTCATAATAGGACTATCAACACTTATTCCTCCTGATTCTGATTGCGTCTTACTATCACCGTAAGTTAACCCTTATATGCCCATCTGCTTCTGTCTCTTAATTAAACCTTTGTCACACAACAAAATAATTTAGTTGGTGACTTCAAATTTTTATAGCACAAGGCTTGCAGGACCAATTGCTATGTTGCATAAATGCCTCGATATCAAAGCTATCGTGTTGGAAAAATATCAGTATCTTCTCTAGCACCTCGTGTTGGCCATGTAGGTTTGTTTGAGTATCAAATTCCTCTCTCTCCCATCCCTCATTTTGAAGCTAGTCTTAGTTAAACTATGTTGTAATAGTCGAGGATGTTGTTGACTATGGATGAGAACTTGAAGCCTCTATTGGTGCATGTTCGGGTTGGCAAAGCAGTACACGTTGTTGGACAAGCAGGTTGACCTAAGACTATCACCGGCTTTCAGATCCATTCCACTCATGCTTTCTTTTTTTTATATGAATAAAGCAGCGCTGAGAGATTTGTTATTTGAGGTGTGGTCGTTTTAGTTTTGTTAGGAGTGATCCACACATTTATGTTCTTATTTGCTATAACCTCACAAAGGGTGATGAATAAGAGTTAATTGGCGTGTTTGATTGGGCAGGGTTAGTGATCTTTCTATTGTTTTTTTTTTTTGTTATAGTCATTTGATGTATTCTTTGTTGTATGAAGTTTGTATATGTGGGTTAGACTTAAGTTGTATTTTCTTTTTTCTATCTTGTACATCTTGTGCTTAATGGAGAGTTATTAATTCATTACCTTTTTGCTTCTAAAAAAAATAAATAAAAAATGTATGCATTTATCCCAAGGGACCATTGTAGTATAATTAGTTATGTATCTATATTGGTTTCTGCATAAACATTAGATGATATTCACTGCAAAAAAAAAGCAAAAAAAAGCATTGTGGAATTGAATAACCCGTAGGTGACGGTGCCTGCAAGTTTTTTTTTTTAATTTGCTACTAGCTTTCTCATACTGGTTTTTTGATAAAATGAGTGTTATATGTTTTTGTTATCACACCTGATTTTGTATTCAAACAGATGTTATATGCGCGGTTTCACACCTATTTTAGTGTAAAAGTGGGGTTACAAATACACAAATCACACCAATATGTTGTTTTTATACCCAATAAAAAACATGTGTTGTATCTCAAACTTACAACACCCGTTGATATAACCCCGGCAAAAAACAGGTCTTAAATCTCTAAAAAACAGGTTTTGTATCCCTGATTTGCACTAGTGGTGCTATGATTAGAATTAATAGTTGACTAGACTTTTGACCCGTGCGATGCACGGGTCTTGTCGATTATAATAAAAACCAATAAATAATCTTTAACCCGTAAGATCATAGGTCGATCAAAAAACGCAAATTAGATTTATTAGAGATACAATATTACAATCAAATTTGTCTTATTATATCCTTCAATGACACTTGAATCTTATCAAATTTTATATTTTAGTTTTGAAAAACTAATCAATTAAAGACTATTATTTTATTTTATCACAATATATTATTGGGGCATTATCTTCTCATTTTTTTTTAAAAAATATTTAAAAAAAAAGATAAAAAGAATACAATATTATATTGTTGCACGGGTCAATTTTATTTATTACTTTTATAATTAAACATCAAAAATTGGCTTGTAATAATTGTTTTAAATTTCTACTAACATGAAAAACAAAGTCACCTCAGTTACTCTAAAAAGAATAATTACACTTTGATATTTACTCAAAGTAATAATATATTTTTCCAACTAAATACATATCATATCTGCATATATCATAGAATTTAAAAATAGAAGAGGTCTTATACGTTTATAAGTCCTAGCTCAACTAACAAATGTCGAAATTGTAAGGTCGGACGTCATGACCCGGGTTCGAACCCGGGACCTGACAATCTGTGTGAGTTTAATTTCAGTGGTTTAGCACTTCATCTAAGACAAAAAAAAAAAGAGATCTTATACAATGAATTAATTATTTTGAAGATGTGTGCTTGGTTGAAGAGTTGTCTATTTTCCAAGGAGTATAGCAATAGATGTAATTTAATGCAGTTCATGGTTCCTAACAAGAAATTTTGAATTTCAAATTGAAGAAGTGTTGGAAGGAAATACATAATTAGGGTTAGCACGTAGCAATTAATGCGGATCATTTGGAGGGAATTTTCTAGGTTTAGTTGTTGCAAACCTAAAAAAAGGTCCACATAAACAATAGATATATACAAACGATGACACAACAGGATAGGAATGAAAAGCACATCAGTGAGGAGAAATATTAGGGATTGATGCATTTTAGAGGGAATTTGTTACGTTAAATTGGTGCGCTGCATTTTAGATGAAATTTGTTAGGTTAAATTGCTGATAACCTAATGCAGCATTTTAGAGGAAAATTATTAGGTTAAGTTGTTGCAGACCTAACAAAATTAATAAATAAGGATATCATTGTTGTCAAAATCCAACTTAAATCCTAAAATCCAAGATTTTGTGACTTTTTCACCTTCAACGACTCAAATACAGTAGAATCCCAAAATAAGCAAAATTCGTCGATTTTAATCCTAAGACATTTATGACTATATACCATTTGTAACATATATTTCGTATTATTTATTTTAGGTAAAATTCATCGATTTTGATTGCGATTTTAAGATTTCTTATATCGATTCTACGAAAGTCCTTGAGTAAAATCCTTCGATTTTGATTGCGATTTTACGAGTCCCGATTTTTCTATTCCCTTTCGACTTGAAGTAAAGTCCCGATTTTGACAACCTTGGTTGATATAATATTTTGTTATTTTAATTTTTGATTAAGTTTAATTCATAAATTCAACAATTCATAAAATGTAGGGGTGGCCAGCCCGTTTATCCGCCATTTTCGACGGGTTGTGGTGAGATATTGAGCTCATTTCTCTAGTTGGCCCGCCCCTGTTAAGCTTGCTGAAAAAGCAAGTCATAGCGGAGTGGGGCGGGCTAGCCCGCATGCTTATATAATTTTTTTTACTATTAGTGATCGAATTTTTAATTTACACACTGCTATAAACAATTGAGGATTCACCGGCTTAATCATTTGTTCCGACTTAAATTTCAAACCAAATTAATTGTTCTCATTAAAGTTTTATGCACCAATTTCAACTACCTAGGGCAACCCATAAATTTACTACATCCTAATTTATAACGAAATTGTTGAGTAGAAATTAGCAACGGCCTTCGTGGATACGAAATATTTATTACTTCGATAGTATTGGTACACTTGTCAAATAATTATTAGATTTATTTTGTAATTTGTTTTATGTTGGATGTATGGTGGATTTATTTTGAGATTTGTTTAATGTTAGAGTCTTTATATTGAATTTATTGTTTTTATATTAGCAAATATTTGTTAATAACAATCGACAAAAAATCTTTTAAAAAATAGATGGGCCAGCCCGGTAGTCCACCTTTAGGAGGGGCGGGGTGTGAGTTTGAGCTCACCCCCTCGAGTTGGCTCGCCCCGCCCCACCCCGTATTTAGTTGGCTAATAGCGGGTTGGGCCTAAACGGAACGAGCTGGCCTGTATTGTCACCCCTACTAAAATGTAACTATTTATTAGAGCCCTTGTTATTATAACACCATAAGAAACACAAACTTTGATAATGCATAAATTGAATATGATAGGAAAAACAAAATCATACACATCAAATACTTACATTTTACGTAAGGATAATGAATATGGATATAATAAAGAATATGTAATCCAAGAATGGTCCAAGCATCTGAAATGACATAACAATAGACACTTGGTTTAAAGAAAAATAACATATGGATTAATGATGCCACAAGAATGTCAATAATGAACAAACATTTATGATTATACAATTTATAAGTAATTCAAGAATTATACTCGATAGAAGTTTGATATTATACATTGTGCTTATTATTTATGACCTTGCAAAATGTGAAATATTGATAAAAAGAAGCACAATTTATGTTTGCATACTAAGAGATTATTTTGTGTTTTCCAACAAAATTGACTTAAACATCTGATTATGATGCTTACTAAGATTAAAAGAACTTTAATATATATCTCAGTATAATCGAATAAGACCAATCTTGAAAGTCTCTTAGGCTATGTCATCCTCTATAGTGTGCACAAGAGTATATGATAATGATAAAAAAAAATAATTGTGTTTATAATATTGTGTACTCATTTCTATTGATCTCGTGTATATACACAAGGGTGAGATTTCTCAATTGATCTGAGTTCATAGTATACGATATTATATACACACTTCTATTGATCTCACATATATAAAAACAAGAGTAAGTGAGATTCTTATTAGTGATCGCTGATATATAAATATTAAAATAATGTAATATTCAACACTGAAATACTTAAATGCTAGTGCAAAAGTATAATTTTAACTTATAGAGTTTCATGAACTCAACCACATATTTTACACATGAATATATCAGAATAATTTTGATAACAAGTTGATGATATTGAATCCTTTGATATACATTTGAATGACTATTAATCGAAATGTAGATAGGATACATACATGCCAGAGCGTAAGAATGGATTCCAAGCCCCTTAATAGCTACAAATATAACCACGGACTAAATCCAGAAGTCCTAACTCAACTGGCAAAATGTTGAAATTGTTAGGCCGGATGCCATGACCGGGGTTCGAATCCCGGTACCTCCACTTGTGTGTGTGAGTTTATAATGGCTTTGCCATTTCGTCTATCTACTAAAAAAAATAAAAAGATTCTAACTGATCAAATAATAACAGATTAAATACTCTTCAATTGAAATCTAAAAAATGAATTAAATTAGATATAATCATATGTGTCGGTGTTGTGTCGGTATCAAAAACTGAAAAATCCTTCAATCAGAATATTCAATGTCAAACATTAGAAATGCCTTCGAACAGAAGTGTTTGTAGAGTATTGAAGGAAAAATCTCAGACTTTTGTACAGGGCCGGCCTTAGGCATATGGAGGGGGTGCGACGGCCTAGGACCTTTGCCGGTAGGGGGCTCAAAAATATTTTAAGGTGTGGGTATATATAGAAATATTTGGTTTATGGGGTATATATACGAAAGTTTACCAAAAGGCCCCAAACATTGACATGATGAAGGACTTGGCTAAGTCTGTCAATATTTTTGCCGTTTTTTATGCGATTTGATATATATATCCAGTATTGTACAAAGATTCCCTCCCTATAAAAAATTTGGTAATTCTTGATAATGTGCAAAAAAATTATTATCCAAGAAATTATTGATATTTTTTGGATGAAGTATTTTATTTGGTGTCTATGAAGTATTTTATTTATATTTAGATGTTGTCTAAAAAAACATTTATTTGGTAGTGAAAAGCAGGAAGAAAAAGAAAAAAAAAGAGCCAATCAAAACATAACAATGAGCTTAAAAAATATATAATGTATTATGTAAGGGGTCCTTTTTGCATATTATGTCTAAAGCCTAACTGCTCCCTAGATTTTCATGAATTGAATATATAGCATGCGATTAGGATTTATGGCTTCTGTTCATCATATTACTTTATTATTGTTGTTAATTTCTTATCTTAACTTTTATCATCACTTTCTTTTATCTTCCGTAGAAGATAATCCTGTCGCACCACATTTGGGTATTGACAAAAGAAGTTGGTCTGTTGCACAAACTACCAAAACCTATTGAGAAAAACAAACATCTCTTAAAATTAAATAGAGGTATTGAAAGTAATGATTTGGTTGTACTTTTACTTAGTCATGGCAAATTTTTCCTGAATGAAGGAAGAACCAATGATGCCTCATTTTAATTATACAATCTCAACTGCTATGCTGTTTTTAGCCTGTTTTATAGGTTTCACGCATTAAAACAATATCCTCTATTTCCTTTGGAAATTGCTGTTTTGACATTCATTGTGGCTTAAAAACACATGGAAATTACCAAAAAACTCAGCGGTAGTTAACTACCACCACTTTTCTGCTTTAAGGTCAGCGGTAGTTAACTACCGCTAGGTGTTTTTGGTCATTTCCATGTGTTTCTAAGAAACAATGGATGTCAAAACAGCAACACTCATTTCCTTTGGTCGGATGGTTCGAAATTGTAACTACTTCTAATGAAATCCAAATCACAAGTTTTGGGCCTTGTAAGTAAAAAAAAGTTTTTAGCCTTGTAGCATACATAAGGAAATAAATTCATGACAGCATAAATAGCACATGAGTAACACACACACTCTCTCCCACTCTCACATAAGACAATCTCTCTCACTCTCTCCTTTTAGCTCTTTTTCAATGTTATTGTGTCATTTTGTACCAAGTACTAAGATACCAATTTTTTCATGAATTTTGTGTGCCTTCATTAACAAATTAGAGATCCCCTTTTTGGATCTCGAAGTTGCAAAAGAAATCACAAACAATTCATCAAAAAGGTGGTATCTTAGTACTTGATACAAAATGAAACAATAACATTGAAAATCAGCTAGAAAGAGAGTAGGATAGATTGCCTAACATGAGATGAGAGAGAGTGTGTGTTACTCATGTGCTACTTATGCTATCGTAAATTTCTTACTCTTTGTATGCTACAAGGCTCAAAACTTTTTTTTTACTCACAGGGCCTATAAATTTTTATTTCGATTTCATCTGACTAATTACAGTTTCGAGTCATCCGACCAAAGTAAATAGAGAAGATTGTTTTAATGCATGAAACCAATGTTAAAATCTAAATCGTCTAATCTCGGAAACACAATCTAGACCTATTAGAATGTCAACTTGGGTGAATATATCACAACAAGGAATCAATACTTTAAGAGCCTCAAACTATATAACACTTGATGAACGATAAGTAAAAGAATTTGATTTGGCTGAGCATCCAAAGAGTTGGTTACCACAGAAAGCATAGAGAAAGAGAATAGATCAAAACAAATGAGATGATATAGAGAAAGAGAAAATTGAACAATAAATTATGGGTAAATATTCATTTCAATCCTTGAATGTGTAACAAATAGCAACAATATTTCCTCAGTGTATCAAAATTTTAAAATAGTCTCTCATGTTAAAACACTACTAATACTGTCATATCAACTATTCAATGTACTTGTGTGTTCTCATATTGGTCCCTATATGTACTTACTTATTGTCATAGCACTCCCTATAGAAAACTTATTGCCAGCATTGAGCATTGAAAGACTATTTTAGAATTTCGATATATTGAATGGCTATTGTGACTAGTCATTACACATTTAAAGATTAAAATGACTATTATCTCAATAGATCATTCATAAGGAAAGTAAGATAATTATATAACTACATAAATGTGGAGTATTTAAATTGTGAAGTTCATAAAAAATGGAGAATACAAATGCCAAAAAGAGAGGCTATTTGATCTCCTCTTTTTCCACAAACAAAAGGTTATGTATCTTTAAGAAGACAAAAATAAATAAATAAAGGGAAATGTTAAAGAGTGCCCTTATGACATTGGTTAAACGAACAAACTTATAAATATTGTATTGGGAAATGGTGAAAAGTGATAGGTTTGACTTTTTTAAAGTTAAAAAATTGTTGAATTCAATACAAACTTAGGGAGGCACTTCAGTGCCTTTATGGCGCCAAAGGCAGGTGACTTTCAGAAAATCTCATCCATCCAATTCCTTGAATGCATCAGATTATGTCATATGTTCAATCTCTTATTTACATAAAAAAAAAAAAAAACAGAACAAACAGTACGCGTTTCACTCTCCTCCTATATGTAACTCAACATCAACCACCCTCCACCCACGTTCAACTTTGCCTATCGTCGACCGCCACCTGCCGCCTCATCGTCACCGTCGTTTACACACGGCCTCATGAATTTCAGCATCGAAAAAGTCTTCTCTAAATCAAAAACAAAAAATGTTATTTTCTCTCTCAAACTCAAAATTCAAACTTGATTTAAGTCCATTTCTGTGTATGTAAGGGTCTTGTGGTGAATTGAAGAAATTTAATATTAGGATTGTGAAAAACAAAACAATATGCAAAAATTTATCACTGCAATTTGAAGATATTTTTCCCCTTTGATTTTGAATTTATACTGGTTGAGAGACAAAGAGTGGCGAGGAGATTATGTTGTGTGATGGAGCAAATTGGTCAACAGGTGCGACGGCAACCAGAGGCCATGGATGGCGGAGGAAAATTGGTGGTGGTGGTGGGTTTAGGTCCAATTGGAGACGGAAGCAAAGGAAAAGGATGTAAGTAATATGTTCTGTTTTCCCATCTTTCTCACAATTTTTTTTTTGTAAATAAGAGATCAAACACGTG
>Ga0315914_1010337_pt1 | contig 11647 bp, 5 predicted proteins | sample MpolenodulesMG_FD_203920 | JGI IMG/M metagenome (GOLD analysis project Ga0315914, IMG submission 203920) | Medicago polymorpha root nodule microbial communities from Los Angeles, California, United States - elongated nodules | ecosystem: Host-associated > Plants > Roots > Nodule | place: USA... | reverse complement strand
ATAAACATGAAATCCCCTAATATCTACTCTAATCTCTAAAATTAATCTTTAACTCAATAATCATGCTTAAATATACACTAATTGGAAGGTAAGTTGATAAATATACCTCAAAGAACCTCAATGAGCAACCTTCACAAAATGGGTATTTTTCTTCTCATAACCCTAACCCCCAACCTCCAAAATCAAACCCAAATTAACTTGTAATGTGAAATTGCTTTGCTCAAGTGAATATTTTTCCTTATGGGTGTTTGATTAGTGTATGGAATTGGTTGATTTTGGAAAGGGAAGAAACAAGATGGAAGGAAAAGGGAGAACAGAGAGAGAGCTACGGTAGAAAAGAAATGAGGGAAGTGTTATGCTTTCTTTTTTTCTTTTTTCTTTTATTTTTTATTCCCAAGTGTGTCTAGTAACTTCTATATATATATAACTATTATTATTACTTATTTATTTAATTTCTTTCTTTTTTCCCTATTAATTGAAACGGTGCGTTTCATTGTGGCTGAAAATTTTCAGCGATGTTTCCCTCCAAGTGCAATATTTCTACTTTATTAGACGACTTTGACTTATAATATGTAATCACATAGTAAAGCAAGCAAGACTTTGGTATTCATTTCATTTCAGTTGATTTTTGTTTTTCTTGTGCAATTTAATATTCACTTTGAAGAATTTTTCATCATCAAATCCGTCAATGTCTTGCTTCACTTCTTACTCCGAAAACCATCATGAATCTGAATTTCCATCTACTAGTGATCCAAAGAGGAAAAACTACGATGTGTATTTGAGTTTCTGCGACAAAGGTTCTTCTTCTTTTGCTTTAGAACTATATACATCTCTTAGTAGAAAAGCTGGAGTTATTGTTTTCTGGGACGATGAAAGGATTGAAAGTGGAGATCAAGAAATATCAACCTCAGTGCTGAACGTAATTGGAGATTGTAAAGTTGTCGTAATCGTATTTTCAACAGAATATGTAAATTCAATTTGGTGTCTTCAAGAATTGGAAAAAATAACCGAGTGTTGCCGAACTATAGATGGTTTTATAGTTCTTCCCGTGTTCTATGATGGTGTCCGTCTCTCATTCGAAATTTTGGAAAGAGGTATGTTTGGAGGAGAGGCTTTTCAAAATTTTCTTGACAGAATTTTAATGGAGGAGGAAACCTTTAAAGATGAAGATAAGTTCATGACTTGGGTGGAAATGATCAGTATAGCTACCTCATATTCAGGAGAATCAAGTGATCCCATACCCAGGTGATTTTAAAGTTGAAACTTGCTTGATTTGAAAATGTATTACTACATATTTTACGGCCTTTTTAATTTACACCTCTCACCTTATTATTTACAGGAATAATAGTATACATATTTATGATGTAGTAGTTGAATGTGCTACTCGTGTGCTACGTAATTGGAGAGATTTCTCGTGTGCTTTCTATTCAGTCAGTGTAAAATCTGGTGTGCAAGATGTGATTCAACTATTGAAACGATCAAAATCTCCTCTCCTACTAGGGATATGGGGGATGACAGGGATTGGTAAATCAACCGTTGCCAAAGCCATTTATCATCAAATTGGTCCCTATTTTGAGCACACGTGTTTGCTCAAAAAAGTTAGGGTGGTTTGGGAAGAAAATAATGGTCAAGTTTCTTTACAAGGGAAACTTCTTTTTGATCTCCACAAAGAAGCTGAAATAAAAATTCCCACAATTGAATCGGGAAAAGATATTTTAAAAGAAAGACTTCGACATAAAAGGGTACTTCTTGTACTTGACGATGTCAATAAATTGGAGCAGCTAAATGCTTTGTGCGGAAGTCGTGATTGGTTTGGTACAGGTAGCAAAATAATCATCACAACAAGAGATAGAAATCTACTCAAGGAGCATGGAGTTGACCATATCTACAAAGTGAAAGAACTGAACGAAAGTGAGTCACTTGAGGTTTTGAATCGGGGTGCATTCAACCAAGCAACTTCACGAGAAGATTTTACTGAAATTTCCACACAAGTAGTTTCTTATTCTAGGGGATTGCCTCTTGCTCTTGGAGTACTTGGGTGGTTTTTGAACGGAAAGGAAATACGTGAGTGGAAGGGTGTGTTGAAGAGTCTCAAAAGATTTTCCATTCCATCTCCAAGACTACTAGAAGCTCTAGAAAATAGTTTTAGCTATTTGAGTGATGAAGAGAAACAAATATTCTTTGATATAGCTTGTTTCTTTAATGGGAAGGACCAAAATGATGTACTACAAGCATTAAATAGGTCAACACAATCTGCAGCTCTTCAAATAAGCCTCCTTGAAGACAAGAGCCTTGTAACAATTGATGAGAATAACAAGCTTCAAATGCATGTTCTGCTACAAGCCATGGCAAGAGATATCATTAAGAGGGAATCAAGTATTACGGCTTATCAGGTGAGTGATAATTTGTGTATATATATATATGAGGGTTTTGCTAAAAGGCACCAACTAATTTTTATGAAGGTGTCTTTTAGCAAGTTCTAACTAAAAAGTGGATAATCACACCCTGAGGTGTGGCTTGCTAAAAGATACCTTTAAAGGGTGTCTTCTAGCAAAACCGTATATATATATATATATATATATTACCAATGTATGGTTTTTGGTCCCAAAATATATAATTGCAAAGGAAGCAAAGAGAACATAATGAAATCAGTTTGTTAACATTTGTTTTCATAATCATCATTAGAATATTAGAAGTTAATTAGTATGTTTATAAATTGAAAATTAAGAACAGAATAAATTGTGGGTTAACACTTGGTTTCATAGTGATGATTAATGACTAACATCATGAATCTCAACTATCCTTTCTCATTTTTTTCCCTTTCTCTTCTTTGATGTTTCAGTCAAACATGTACGACGTGTTCTTGAGTTTCAGAGGGGAAGATAGTCGTGCAAAATTCATTTCACATCTGCATACCTCTCTTCAAAATGCGGGGATTTATGCCTTCAAAGACGATGAAGATATGCAAAGAGGAGATCAGATCTCAATCTCACTGTTGCGAGCAATTGGAGAGTCTAAAATTTCTATTGTTGTTTTGTCTACAAATTATGCTAATTCAAGATGGTGTATGCTAGAGTTGGAAAGGATAATGGAACTTAGCAGAACCAGGGGTCTGGTTGTTGTGCCAGTGTTCTATGAGGTAGAACCCTCTGAAGTACGTCATCTGGAAGGTCCGTTTGGTAAAGCTTTTAGAAAACTTATATCAACAATATCGGTGGATGAATACACCGAGAGTAATTGGAGAAGAGAACTCTTTAATATTGGTAGCATAGCAGGGTTTGTACTAGAAAAATCCAGGTTATTTTATTTAAATTATTTTTCCTTAGAATATTGTTTGTGATACTTAAAAATTCTTAAGCCTTGGTAGTGTGTAATAATATGTGTCCATTTTAAAAGCCACTTTCTCTCAAAATTATCATTTTAAATTTTTTCAAGAGACTTATTTAAGTTTTGGAAAATAATGACAAATTCTAATATTTTATATCAAGGAAAAGCTATTTTGAATAATTTTTAAATAGAAATAATATGATTCTAATGAGTATATATGGTAAATTTTGCTAAAGTCAATTCCCAAGAAACACTTTAGTTGACTAAATTCCTTCATCTCAAACTATGCTGATAACTTCTCTTTAAGCAGTTGCCTCTCAGTCAAATCATATCCTGTAACAATAATATCATAAACATAATCATCAAGTACAATAATTTTTCCTCCTTGTGAATATTTGAAGAACAAAGTGTGATCTCCTTGGATTTAAGCACACACCGCCGTACATATAAGGCCTCCTTTAATTGACACACCCTGTGAGACCGAAGCCTAAGTATATATCGATATACATCTCTAACATCATTCATCTTTAACATCAAACTAGTGTCGTTCCCATCCAAAATACAAGAGAGAGTAAGATCTGAACAATATTCATCTTTGTCACTAGAATATGCGCGTGAATTTGTAGACTTATTAGTGACTCATAAATTACTCTACAGTGATTCTTGGATTACCAGTAATAGTTATGAATAAATACGTCATTACTAGTTTGCTAAACCTTGTGCTTCTCTTATATTTTCATTGCAATATATTTTTTCTTCTAAACATATGCACGTAAACTGGTATGTAATTCTCCCACTTTTGCTAGATGCATATATTGCAGAATAATGATATACATACAATTCATTGTAGACATTTCATTGGTTTGTCTTTTACAGGAATGAAAGTGCAGATATCAAGAATATTGTTGAGCGTGTCTCCCGTTTGCTAGATAAGTCAGGGTTGTCCGTTGCTGAACATCCAGTTGGTGTAGAATCTCGTGTGCAAGCAGCAACTAAGCTACTAAACATCCAAAACTCAGAAGATGTTTTAATTTTAGGGATATGGGGAATGGGGGGTATGGGTAAAACGACCATTGCCAAAGCCATTTATAATCAAATTGGGCAAAAATACGAGGGAAGGAGCTTCCTTCTGAACATAAGGGAATTTTGGGAGACTCATAGTAATCAAGTTTCTCTACAGCAACAGCTACTTTGTGATGTTTACAAAACAACAACATTCAAGATACGTGACATCGAATCAGGGAAAAATATCTTGAAGGAGAGACTTGCCCAAAATAGGGTACTTTTTGTGCTTGATGATGTGAATGAATTGGACCAATTAAAGGCTTTGTGCGGAAGCCGTGAATGGTTTGGTCCCGGGAGTAGAATAATCATCACAACTAGAGATATGCATCTTCTTCGATCGTGTGGAGTTGATCATGTATACAGAATAGAAAAAATGGGCGCAAGTGAGTCTATTGAGCTTTTCAGTTGGCATGCTTTCAAGCAATCAAGTCCAATCGAAGATTTTGCTACACATTCAACAAATGTGATTGCTTATTCTGGGGGATTGCCACTAGCACTTCAAGTCCTTGGGTCCTATTTATCTGACTGTGAAATTACAGTGTGGCAGAAAGTTTTGGAAAAACTCAAATGTATTCCCCACCATCAAGTTCAAGAGAAGCTAAAAGTTAGCTTTGATGGTTTAAAAGATGTTACAGAAAAACAAATATTCCTCGATATAGCTTGTTTCTTTATTGGGATGGACCAAAATGATGTAATACAAATATTAAACGGGTGTGGATTTTTTGCTGATATTGGAATTAAAGTTCTTGTAGAGCGAAGCCTTGTAACGGTTGACAATAGGAACAAGCTTCAAATGCATGATTTGTTAAGAGACATGGGAAGACATATAATTTACGAGGAATCACCTTTTGATCCGGAGAAGCGTAGCAGGTTGTGGCGCCGTGTGGAAGTTTTTGATCTTTTATCCAAACATACGGTAATTACTAATTAGAGAACTTCTTGTATGGTTTATATATGTTATTGAAAAATATAAAGGTAACGGAAGTGCACTAAACATGGATGGATCACATAATAACATCCATCTGTATTCTTAATTGTCACATGGAATATGAAAGTTAGTTTCATTCATGACAGTTTTAGTTTTCTTCTAATTTCATAGGTTTCCAATATCATAATTATAGTATGCATTACAAATATTTTAGCTAGCAGATATCTAAGCTATTCATTTTCCTTTTCTCTGTTTTTTAATTTTTTTTTATATTTCAGGGAACAGAAGCTGTCAAGGGTCTGGCTTTGGAGTTTCCGAGAAAAAACACCGTTTGTCTGAATACTGAAGCATTTAAGAAGATGAATAAACTCAGATTGCTTCAACTAGATGGGGTACATCTTGATGGAGATTTTATAAATCTTTCACCAGAACTTAGGTGGCTGTACTGGAATGGATTTCCATCAACTTATGCTCCTGCAGATTTGCAAAAAGAAAGTCTCGTTGCCGTGGAGTTAAAATATAGCAATCTTAAATACATATGGAAGGAGGAAAGCTATATTCAGGTTCTATTTTATATTTTGCTCATGTTTTTTTTCCTTTCACTACTCATATTTCCTAGAAGTAGTAAATTTTAACCGGACCATAAAAGAATAACAAGCAGTAAATTTAACGTGATACACAATGGTACCTCTGTAGTTTAGTTGGGTATGTATCCTCATCTATGAAGCCCGGATACGGATACGGGTGCGGGTACGATACTTTACGGGTACGTCTCCGTTTTGGAGTATCTGGGCTTTATAGATCCTCATCTAATCATTCAATGTCATGTTATATTTTCATAATAATTTATCTTAAAATAAATTCAAATGTTAAATAAATTTTGTTTAGACCTAAGAATTGATAAGAATTATGCACCCGACCTTCAATAGAAAGATTACGACCCCTCCTACATGATAATGAGCACCATCCACAAGTTGACCCATGAACCTTCATCCATCAAGATGGTAACATCAGCATATTGTAAAATGTTGTAAGATAAGTTCTCATGTACCTTGTAACCTTTTAAACCTCCTAATTGTACCGCTCTAAGAGTATGATCAGTCAGTCCCTTTGCTGCCATCTAGAAACGGAACGGGGCCAAAGGATTGCTGTGTCTCAATCCTCTCCTTGCAATAAAATCTAATGTTGGACTCCCATGACTAACATAGAACTAGAAAATATGCATGCACACCTCCAAGTAATCCATTTTTCTGAGAATCCTGTCTTTTGAAACATGAATAACAAATACCCCAAGTTTACTGAATCATACGCCTTCTTGAAACCGACTTTCAACAATAAGCAATATGCGTTCCTTCTCGTTTCTAGATCTATATAATCTCATTGACCACTACAACTACATCTATCATCTGCCTACCTGGTAAGAACGCGTTTGATTTATAAAAATCACCTTCCATAACACCCGTTTTACTTAAGAAGAGATTTAAAGGAACTTTTCGAAAAGTAGACACAACTCTTGAAAATGAACTTTGAAATCAATTGTAAATCGCATGTACATTTCCGTTATTCATCATTTACCTAATGCTTCATCTAACTTTTCATCATTTAGCCAGGACATTATGCTCATCTAGGAAATTTTGGCTTAGCGAATTTGACCAAAGACAACTTATAGCACAGAGCATAAAATTTAGCTTAGCCGGAAAAATTTGGCTTAACAAACTTACTGCAATTCAAAATTACTAGAAATTAACTAAAGACACATAAATCCTTATCTATTGCATTTTTATGAGATGAAATCATACAATCAACACCAATTCAATTTCATTCAACCATAGGAACAATGCATGCAAGATCAACTCTTTCCTCACTCAAGATTATGCCCAAAATCATGAAAATCTATTGTAGAATTAAATTCCCAAAATTTAAACTAAACTCCACTCATGCATGTGGGGAAAAGGAAGGGATCGAGCCTTCCTTCGCCCGAGAAAACCCATAAATGATTGATGAAGATGATAAGATATGTTGAAGATGAGGATGTTGAATGAGCTCTCATAAAATCAAAATCCTTTCTACTTATTTTTCCTACATGATTTTATAAACTATGTTCCACTAATGTCATGGTGTAATAAATAGTAGGCATGACATGACAAGTTAACTGCACATGACATGTGTAACATTAATGGGGTCCTGTTAGGACTTAAGCCCATGAAGAGAGCCCGACCCAAAAGACTAATCCATTAGGTGGGAGAGCCTCATGGCTTAAGTACCACGTCGATTATCTACTTGATGTGGGACTCCTAACAGCCTCTATGTCTGCAAATGATTTCATATTTCTGGTACACACGTGCAAAATGTGTCATGTCTATTATACCTCACTAACAAATGCTAAAAAATAGACAGTTGTATATACAATCACTGATATAGTGACACGACCCATCATATAACCAGTCTTTAGGAATCAACAAAACCAACATTAAACAAATAAGTGATTGATACATCTCAGTTTCAAGGTTTATTGCAAAATAATAATTCTTCCAAATTACAATCTTTTTTGTCTTTCTAATCTTGTCTTATTATTCTCTTGTGGTTTTATTTTCTTGCAGATGCTAGGGAATTTAAAAATTCTTAATCTTAGTCATTCTTTGGATTTGATTGGAACCCCAAACTTCTTTTACATGCCTAATCTTGAAAAGCTAGTACTCAAAGACTGTCCAAGTTTGTCTGCGGTCTCCCATAGTATTGGATCTCTCTATAAACTCTTTCTTGTAAATTTGAAAGACTGCATAGGTCTCCAGAATCTTCCAAGAAGCATCTATAAATTAAAATCTCTAGAAACTTTGATTCTTTCCGGATGTTCCATGATTGACAAATTGGAGGAGGACTTGGAACAGATGGAATCATTGACAACCTTGCTTGCAGATAAGACTGCTATAACAAAAGTTCCATTTTCAATATTAAGATTGAAAAGCATTGAATATATTTCTTTATGTGGCTTTAAAGGATTTTCTCGTGATGTATTTCCTTCTCTTATTCGGTCTTGGATGTCTCCATCAAATAATGTTATATCCCTAGTTCAAACATTTGCGTCCATGTCATCACTTGGTCTTCGTGTGGAGTGTGGCTCAAAACTACAATTATCTCAAGATATACTAAGGATTTTGGATGTATTAAAAGCCACAAATTATCAGAAATTGGATGCCAGTGCAGCTACATCAGAGATTTCTGATATGTATGCTTCTCCTTCAGTTGATGATTGCCTTGGTCAAGTTCGCACTTCAGGGACAAATAATTACTTGAAATCTTTTTTGATTCAAATGGGAACGAAAATCCAATTGACCGAAGAAATCATTTTACAGGTTTGCATATCTCTTATGAGTAACTATTTGTTCTTTTAGGCAAATTCTTATTTACAAAGCTAAAGAGGGGTAGAGTTAGCAATTTTGAGTTACATCTATCGAAATAATTCATTTAGTTGGAGAACTTTACTCACTTTTTGTTGATGGACAATGTAGTTGTCTTGTCACTATTATTTTAAAAGAAATGCTGTTCTCAAAATACTTTTTAAGATTTTTGAATGATAAATTTTTATGGAAATTTGTTTAATCATTAAAATTAAAATATTTGACGTTTTAAAAGAATAATTTCTTATTTTAAAATCTTAAAAAAGTTTCTGGAGGACACTCGTCACCAAAGACCCTTATTTTAAAAATGGGATTTTGATAGCTAACACAACACCCTTGTCCTCAAGGTTGTAGTTAGCACAAGACTTTCCATATTAGATTACATAGTCAAACTAACATACCAAGTTACTTTATGAAACTTGTTAAACATTCATAAATGGAAATAATTGATAAGTCATTGGTGGGAATTAGTTGAGGTTAGCATTAAGGGGTGAAGGTGGGTTAGGGGTGTACATGTCATGGGCATGAAATATTAGATTACATGATCATACTAACTTTAGGACATTTGTTAAAGATTTAAAAATGAAAATAATTGATAAATTTTATGTAGAAAAAGTTATTTTTTTCAAATTTCAATGTATTGATTACACAATTCTCAAGTTAAAATGTTAAAATTTCTTAACAAGTACCGAATTCGAAGAGCACTTACTTCCCAATATTTAATTAGCTAATTAATTATGGTTAAAAATAATCATTTTTTTTACGAATCAAGAGACCGAGGTTGACATCCCAACTACGTTGCCACCCTGTAGCTGCGCCCATCCTTTACTACCTGCTTTGAAATTTTATTAAAAAAGGAAAAACTACACAGGAGGGAAGTATTAGGCCAAAACCCTCAAAAATAATAATAAATAAATTATGAATTACTACTAATATAAGTTATGGTCAATTATGACTAACCATATATTGGATTTCTAGATACATAGTACTATGATTATTGTTTTATTTGATAGAAATTGTGTAGACTTATTGCCATTTTTTAATCGAATTTTGCTTAGATATATAATTTATGCAAACAAATAAGTTTTTATGTTAATTCATAAGTTTGCCCTGAAGAAAACTGTATCTTCATAAACTAATTTTTTTTCATGAACTACATTGACAAACTGTTTTTTAGCAAAAGAAAGGTTAAAACATTTCATTCATAATCAAAGAGTACAAAGAATGCGGTACATTATAAAAGATATGGGGTTAGTGTGGGAATAGAAAGCTCTAACAATGTTGCGAGCGACTCTATTAGTTTGTCTCCAAATATACGACACTACAATGTCAAAATTACTGAACAATGGTGGCATTTAACATGGGAAAGGCTAAAAGTTTCCCACCATGGGAAAGTTAATATTAGCCATCAGATCAAATAAAGAACACAATCTTATCATACACACTCAACATTAGATTTTTTTTCATTATCTTCTACCACCATCTCTCCTTCAATGTCATATCATCTTTCAACTTAGAGTATACAATTCCAGAAATTAAAAGCTTAAAAATTCTTCTCACAATTAATCCCGAAATCAAATTAAACTCTTGAACAGCCTAGAGATCCGAAAAAAATCTTTATGAAAATGAAAATAGATCAAAAGGTATACCGGTAAGTTTTCAATCAGACAAAAGAAACACCAACATCCATCATCACATAAAGCACACACCTCACACATCTTCCTTTCAAACTCCACTCCAAATTTCTCACACATTCAATTTCTTCAACTCCCAAAATATAAAATTGGGGGTTTTGTTATAAGGAGAGTGGCGAAGAATAAGAAGTGAAGAAAAGAGTTTGGATGCATGGATGCGAGTGGAACAACAATTTAATCTTTGATTTGGTATTTCATATGTCAATTAGAGAGAGAAAAAATTGAGAGATGGTTGCAGTGAAGTTGGTGTGTATGAAAGAGAGAGATGGTAGTGAAAGATAGTGGCAAAAAGTATAATGTTGAGTGTGTATGATAAGATTGTGTTCTTTATTTGATCTGATGGCTAACATTAACTTTCCCATGGTGGGAAACTTTTAGCCTTTCCCATGTTCAATGCCACCCTGAACAATAGATCCCTACAATGTGTAACTTGTTACCAAACTTCTTGTGATAAACATATGGAGAGTTGATGGCGTCGGTGAGGATCTTGTTGTTGGTTCAAACATGATAGCTTGAAAGCCAGCTGCGATTGCCGTGTGGATTGGCTTAAACACTGCGACGACTTTGGCTTCTAGAACGGATCCAAAGGAGTGTAGGATAGATGATTTTCCCATTATCAATTGCCCGAAAGAGTTTTTGAAAAATATACCATAACCTGTCATGGTGTTATGGTTTAAAGTTGTTCTACATTGCACTTTCGGACTCCTTCGGGAAGCTTCACTCAAGAGGTTCGTAAGGTTTAGCTCCTCTAATATTCACCAACAGTTCTTCGTGGTGGTATTCCTACCATTTAACTTTCATTTGATACAAACTCACTATCCAAAGGGAGATTGATATCAGCGGTTCTTTTTGCTTTTTCTTCTATGGCTAACCAAAGAGCTTTCTGGATTGCTCTTGCAGTCTTCTTGATTTTAGATTCGTAAAGCAACAAAACGTAAATAACTTACAATGAAAAGAACAGAACGTAAATAATTTATACCTTTCAAATAATTTACGGAAAATTGAATTGCGTAAATAATTGCTCTTTTGGTCCCTTAATTATTATTTAGTATCGTTTTGGTCTCTTAACTAAAAAAAAGACCGTTTGAGTACTTTATCTTTATCTCCATTACTTGTTTTGGTCCCTTCCGTTAGTTTTAATCAAAAAACGTTAACTGCTATCCACGTGTCATTTTGGCATTGGCTGAAAAACTTAATTTATTTTCTTCATCTTCTCCACTTAAATTCTTCATCTT
>Ga0315914_1010336_pt1 | contig 11647 bp, 4 predicted proteins | sample MpolenodulesMG_FD_203920 | JGI IMG/M metagenome (GOLD analysis project Ga0315914, IMG submission 203920) | Medicago polymorpha root nodule microbial communities from Los Angeles, California, United States - elongated nodules | ecosystem: Host-associated > Plants > Roots > Nodule | place: USA... | reverse complement strand
CTGCAATCTTTAATATCTCTTTTTCTGCTGATATAAATTTTTCTTGGTCTTTGAATTTCTTGCCAAAGGCAGCTTTTGAAACAATGGTGTATATTGAAGAAAGTACAGCTTGAGTGAGGTTGATGGGTGATTCTCTCTCTAAAGCAATCCATTTGACAAGATTGGATAACTCTTCTTCTCTAATTGGCCGGTAAGAGTTGACGCGTTTTAGGCTCAAAAGCTCCAATGTGCAAATTTTTCTTAGTTGTCTCCAATAATTACCATAAGGAGCAGAAACTATACCTGTGGAATTGTAAGCAATTAAATCTGAAGATAGGCCTTGAGGCCTGGTTGCAAAGTTAATATCATGAGTTTTCATCACCTCCCTAGCACAGTCTGGTGATGAAATGACAATAAAGGAAATCTCTCCAAGTTGAAGATGCATCAGGGGTCCATATTCTTTGGCCAAGTCACTTAATTTTCTATGGGGTTGAGAGCTTAGCAGATTGTGTATATTTCCTATAATAGGTAGCTTTCTAGGCCCTTTTGGGAGGTTAAAAGTTGAGTCTGTGTTCTTGAGCTTCTTTCCTATTTTTAGTACAACAATGGCTAAGAGGACAAAGGAGAAAAGATATGAGAAGTAGAGGACTAGTAAAGCCATGGAAAAGAAAGATAGTTGTATTATTGAGCTCAATAAAAAGAAGAAAGTTGTATTATAAGAAGGCTTCCCTCGTGCTCAATAAAAAATTACCTTCTCTCTTGTACCCGGTGGCGGAGGTGCTGGGGGCCTATAGGCCATGGTCCCCTCACATTTTCAATAAAAAAAATTTAACATTCCAACTAAAGTGTATTTTTTATTTGAGAAGTGATATTTGTACAACCAATTTTGTATAACTTTTATGACAACTATTTTGTTTTCTCTTTTTATTGGATAAAAACAATGGAGATAGAGAAAAAAAGAGAGAATAAAAATACACGTGAGTATTAGAGAAAGTGTTGTTTTAAAAGTTGTCTAAAAGTAAATGTACAAATATCATCTCTTTTTTTTTTTTTGCTAAACAAAAAGTAAGAATAGACATCAGGAGGAAACACCGACATCCCAACCAGGTTGACACTCCGGGAAACCTCTATCCTATGCTGCCAAACTCTAAATTTTATTAATAAAGAAAAAAAATATACAAGAAGAGGGAGACTAGGACAAAACCCTTAGGAAAAAAAAACAAAGAAAAAAAGCAAGAACAAGTTACAAAAGATTGCAGAAATTAGGAAAGCCAAGATGATCAATCTCTTTGCTAAAAAAAGTGTGAATTCTAATAGAATAAATTCATTGTGCAGATGGAGGAGGGCCACCCCTTGCACGGGTGAATTAAAATATTTCATCACGTATAATTAAGCCATGGTCCCCCCAATTAATCTAATTAAAATGTTTATTTTTTTCTACCAAAAAAATGTTTATTTTTTTACCATGTTACTAGATTAACTGACAACTAATATCATTAATTTTATACTTCATATTATTTAAATTATCTCTTATTTCGCATAATATATCGATCTGGTCATTTCCACAACACGTTTTAAATAAAAGTAAGGGTTAATTATGTTTAAGGTCCCTACAAATAAGCGAGCTTCCAACATTGGTCCCTATTTAAATTTTATTAAATTTTTCATCCCCAACGTTTCTTTCCGTTTGTAAGTTTGGTCCTTGCCGTCAAACTATGCTGACTAAGCTAACAGAATGCTGACCCAGACATGCCACATGGACATTTCAAGTGACATGGCTGCCATGTGGTAAATATATGACATCATATGTTTTTGGTCTCTATAAAATTGGGACCTTTAAAGTTTAGTCCATATAAAAAAATTATGCACTCAGTTTTAGTCCCTACTAAATCTAAATTTGTTTAATTATGCTTAAACTTTTAAGATTTTGAACAATTTTTTGCACAAGTGTTAAGAACATCAAGAAAAGTTCATCTGCAAAAATTTATCTCAAAATTTTATTTCTGTGTCCAGATTTTTGGAAGCATTTATTTTTTGTGTTAACCCTCAAGTTCTCATGGTAAAGGGGTCATGGTAATTTAGTATCTAATCAGGAAGTAAGTAAAGACTGGACAAGATTTGTTCTACTCTAGAATCATACTCAAATTCTCATGAACAATTTATCCTTTGGTGGAACTCATTAACCACTTGAGCTCATTTGTTTGGTTAGTCGAATGTCGTTTTTGTGTGTCCATGGAAATATACTTTTCATCTGCAGATTCTCTTTTGAAATAAATTTCAAAGTTGCATACAAAACATATGGTTAAATATGTTTTTAGTTTTTGTAAAATTATGAGCTTTTAAGTTCAGTCCCTATTAAATTTTAAGTGTAAGTTTAATCCTCCATAATATTGCACTTTATAAGAATAGTCAAACGAATTATTCTTAGTCCTCAAAATAGTTCATATAAATGCAAATAAGGACTAAAATTGAACAAATATTTTTGAGGGACTAAACTTAAAAATATAGATTTAACTCAAAATAGTTCATATATTTTTTTTATTTTTTTGTATGTCAAATATATTTACCGATTAATGTCTCTCATACTAACTATAGTTATAAATTGCTTTAACAAAAAAGAAAATATTAGTTTAGGGTTTTTTATACACCTTTTATATTTAAACAATTATTCTTTTAATTAAATTATGTTCCTTGTATTCGGTCTCCCTGGCTTTAAATTTCTGGCTCTGCCCCTGCTTGTACCAACGTGTGAGTGAAAATTGATGCCTTTTTCCATAATAAGACAAGAAAACAGCAATTGATCATTACACTACTCATTCAACAACTCATTTTTTCTCCATCTCATTCTTCTTACCATACCGCCAATTGATCACTCTCTTTCTCTCTAGGTGTACACACTCAATGGGATATCCACCAAACATTTTGCTAAAGAAAATAAGAGGAATATTTCTAAAGGAAAATGTTTTTGGACATCAAAACACTTAATTAATCAACACCTTTGGAGAAAAATAAATAGAAAGAATGTTGTGATATGAAGATAGAGATCGAGAGAAAATTAGGTGTTGAATAAGTGTTGGAAAATTGAGATGTCCAAATATCATTGTTGTTAAATAAAAATAGAGTTAAATAAGTTTTAGGTCCCATTGATAAATTTTTTCTTTTTGTTTTTGGTCCCTCTAAAAGTTTCCTTAAAACAATTGTTCCCCAAATGCTTCTTCAAAGAAAAGAAAAAGTTACTCAATTGTTTTTCATCCACATTATGCTCAAAGTTGTTAAAATAACACCGGATAGAGGAAATAAAAATAAAATATGATATAAATATTATAGGGACATATTATATGAGAATGACCGTTTTATATGAGAATTATGAGAATGGTGAGAATAATTATCAATTATTAGATCAAAAATAGATGTTGGGATTAAATTCTCCAATTACTTAATTAATAATTATGTCTTGCGAAGGAAGAAGAATTGAAGCTTTTAAATAAATACCCAACAATATCCTTTAATTGAAGCAAGCATGAAGGAAGGAAGGAAGAGGAATTGGAAAGCACAAAGAAGAAGTGTTTACGAAGGAGAAGTGAGAAGGCGAGCAAGAATGGAAAGAATTGGCACATGTTTGGCCCATGGCTCACTTTTTTTTTTAACAGTAAAATTTATTAACAAACCAGATCTCAGTTCAAGACAAACATGTATTGGTAAATCAGAGATTATAAATTAAAGGCATCTTATATAGGCGGAACACTTAAAATAAACACCATAAAAATCACCAAACAGACAACACCTAACCAAGCCCTACATTCAACACCCAAGAGGACAACCACCATAATAAACTTCATCGCCTAAATCAAACTCCATCACGAAAGGCCACTGAAAAGTGAAATCCATAACCACTCATCGTCACTACTCACCCCAAAAGAACACCTCTCTAAATCAAACCTCCTCTTTTCATCACCAAAGTTGAGTCACACCTGAATATTTCCTAAACTAATTCTCATTCAGCATGCACCACCGCTCAACCTCTGGTCCACCGAAAACATCATAAATAGCCCAAAAAAGAAACTTGAATCAAAGAACTGACTCCCGATCTCGAATCAAAAGTGACCGGCCCACCAGACTCCAGAACCAAATCAGTAAGGTACCCCTCACCCTCGATCCACCGAAGAAAACACCCTAACCAACCAAACAAAATTGAAGCTAGACACCAACTCCCGATCTTGAAGCAAAAACAACCGGCCCACTATAATCTAGGACACATTTGTAAGGCATTCATCACGATGTGAGGTGATGCAAACATAATTCATATTAAAAAGGAAAAGGCTCAGCTCCAAGGTCACGCACACTCGAAACACCGAAAACAACCCAAACTCGACGAGAGCCAGCGACAACAATATGGACCCAAAAACAGAGGCAACTTACGACAGAAACACCACAAGTTCACCCCAAAAAAAACAACTAAAACAACCACCTCACACCTAAACTAAACTAACCCTCCCCATGAACAGCTCCTTTCCGCAGAATCTTATTCACATCACTGCAGCACTTCAATGAACGACTTGTTTTCCCTATTCCTCGAGGAAGAAGAATACGTTGAAGAAGCTATGATGGCTGCAAAGAAAGGTATAAGGACTTACGATAGTGAGTGGTTTATGAACTGTGTTATGAGACAACAACATAACTTGGAAGCCCCCCAATTTGCAGAGTCCTTATAAGAATGTTAACTCCGCACCATTACAACCGCAAAAACCACCACACTAGAAGCCACACAAACCCAAAGCAACAACGTAACCACCACCAAAACTTCATTGCAAACGGTCGGAGAAAACATTTATGATGTTCTCACTCACCACTACATCACCACCACCACTCAAACCCTCCAAACTGGATCTGTCACCTCCTCTCACCGCAAAACTACCACCACACTTCCAGATCCAGCAACCCAACTCCTCTGCAACACCACCTATGCATCACCACCACCACCCACAACCTCATTAGCGCCTCCTTACAACACATTCACCAACCGCAACTCCACCACCACCCATGAACCCGTAAACCCCTCCTACCAGCAAACATGTGACTGCCTCACCTCCTGCATGCGGATATGTAACAGATTGGAGCTAACCATACCAACGAGACCGGACTAGAAAAACTGTAGCTTTAAACAGGAACTATCCAGCAGGGGGAAGAAGTTGGTGCAGAGACGTAGTCTCGTCGCACCACCACTGCCAGAGATCTACATCTCGGTAGCTGGATTTGGATAAAGGGGGAAGCAGGATATTTTTGTTAGAGAAAAGTTAGAGAAAATATTTTAGAGAGAGAAGTGTTTTTTTGTTAATTGGTGCATGACTCACTTAATCCATCTTTTAATCTCAGCCCTTCCTTTAAATCAGATGGCCAATATATATATATATATACACGACAAAATCAAGTGAGAGGGGTTCTTATTGAGGGATGAGAAAGTTAAATTACAATCCTTACAATGAAATTTATTGTGCTATTTAATTTTGGGTTAATACTGCTTTTGGTCCCTGTAATATTAGCGAATTTCGGTTTTAGTCCCTGTAAAATAAAAAATTTAGATTTTGACCTTGTAATTTCATATTCGTCCACTTTCGGTCCCGCATTTAACCACGTCAGCAGAATCTACATAAATTACGTCCCTGTAATTTCAGATTCCTCCCACTTTTGGTCTTTGTAATTACAGATTTATCCACTTTTGGTCCCTCATTTCATGTGCCATGTATGCAGATTCTGCTGACGTGGTCAAATGAGGGATCAAAAGTGAAAGGAAAGGAAAGGACGAAAAACGGTATTAACCCTTTAATTTTTAATAGGAGAAGGAAAGGACCGATAATCCAGAAACAAGAGACCAAAGAAGTACAAATTTTATCTTGAACCATTAAGATTGATCTAGGGATTGTGACTTAACATTCTCACTTCACACAATAAAAACTCTCTCACTTGATATGCCCTATACATAGAAAGTGTTCATTAACATGCTATTCTATGTTCATTAACATGCTATATCTTTATGTTTTGGACAAAAAACAACCACCTTTCTTTCTTCAAAATTAATTAATGCTTTTATAGTCATTTTGCAACTCGTCCCAACTTTTTCTCTCTCCTTATTTAAACCAATGATTTTTTTTCTTCTTATGAATAACTAATAACGTTTTTTTTTGTCACAATAACGTTTTTTTGTTTGATTCAACTGAAGTGTTTTCTAAGTGTTGAAATGGCACACTCCAAAAATGGTATCTCTCTTTGTCAAAGAAAGTATTGCATGTATTTACTTTATTATTCAGGTCTCCTAGGAGCTAAACCACTCTCTACTCCATCTCATCCCATTATCAAATTGCACCATGATTCTAGCAAACCTTATGATGACATTCGTTCATATAGAAGATTAGTAGGAAGACTATTATCTTTCAATACAATAAGACCTTATATCACATTTATTACTCAACAACTGAGTTAGATACTATGTAATCCTTCTGAATGTCATCAATAAGACCTTATATCACATTTATTACTTAACAACTGAGTTAGATACTATGTAATCCTTCCGAATGTCATTATACTGCAGCCATGAGTCAGGGTCGGTCCTGAGTTTTTTGGTGACCTGGGCAAAACAATTAAATTGTGTCTTTTTAATTATTTCAATATTTTTCTTCTTGTATTTTTTGTTCCACAAAATTCATTTATAATCAGAGTTCTCTAATAATATTTTTTTCAACTGAATTAATCAAAACAAAGTTAAAAGAAATATATCTAAACAAATGGTGCCCTGGAATACCGCCCACCCTTAGGGCCACCCCTGATGAGTGTTCTCAAGTTACAAGTACAATGCACCAAAACTCTTGTCCTCTAATATGATAACCATAGTGCTATCGACATAGCAGCTAACCTTGTGTTCCATGAAAGAACTAAGCACCTTGAAATTTGTTGTCACTTTGTACGAGCAAAATTATAAGCAGGCAGTCTCAAATTCTCACCATTCTTTTCCAAGGATCAAATAGCTGATTTCTTCACCAAATCTTTACATCCTCGGCCTTTTAATCTTCTGTTATCCAAATAGGGCATGGTAGACATCTACATACCTCCAACTTGTGGGAGACTATTGCACCATGAACAAATAAAAGGTGAAGAAGATAGTTACCAACTGTGACTTGTCGTACAAGTTATAGCATGTAGTACATCTGTTACATAGTGCAGTACAATTAGAGTGTAGTACAAGTTACTTTGTAGAACAAGATCAGTTGTAAACTTCTATTCCAATAATGAAATTTTCCCAGTTTTATTCACTTCTTCATAGTTTATATTTATAGAAACTTACAAGCCATGCTATGTTGATTTTCATGGTAATAAGGTTTAGGTGTTTGAATCCCATACTTACAGATATTCCTTTAGAGGTAACTCAAAGATTGAAGGTAACATGTCATTTAGTTCAAACTTAATCGTTTTAAGGTTATGCTTAAGGATAAAAAATTTACATGATTAGTCTATTAATTATTTATTACCTTAAACCATAGACAGCGAAGGAATGAATATAAGATTGGTACGTTTCAATTGGCAAAATGGATGGTTTGGATGGATATGGATTTGAATGAATAAAAACAATTTGTTAACCCATTACAATCCACTAAATTCATTTAAAACAATTCAATCCAATCCAATCCATTAAAAATAAAATCCATCCAATCCATCCATTTTCATATTTTTAATGGATGGATGTCCAATCCATCCATTATTTTTTAATTTCATAAAATAAAATAACAAAATGAATAATTTTTTATGAAAAACAATTTATGTTTATCAATTGTTTAATAAAAAACAGTTTATGAAAAAAAGTTTATTTTATGCAAAACAAGTTATTAAAATCTCTTTTTTCAAAATAACTTATTCAAACCAGCTTATTTATGCAAAATAGCTTATTAAGATCTCTTTTTTCAAAATAACTTATTCAAAACAGCTTATTTATGCAAAACAGCTTATTAGAATCTCTTTTTTCAAAATAACTTATTCATAACAGCTTATTTATGAAAACAACTTATTAAAATCTCTTTTTTCAAAATAACTTATTCCAAACAGCTTATTTATGCAAAACAGCTAATTACCATGACATTTGGATACTTTTAGAAAAAGGGATGAGTATAAGTCAGTTATTTATAAATGATAGATGTAAATTCATCATCATTGAAAAGATCAAAAGACCTGTGCAACACAAGGGTTAGCATCTAGATTTTATTATAGAAGTGAGAAAGTTAAGTTTCAATCGCTTAATAGTAAGGCTTAAGCGTGTAGATTTCTTTGTGAGTTGTAGAAATCAGAAGACTGATTTGAATTTTTTTAGTAAGAGATTAAATTCAGAATGAATGAAAACTATACAGCATTAATACATGGTTAAGTTGCACAATCTTCATTTATTGTAACTCTTAAACTCAAGCATAGCTCATTTGACACTGCTAAAAATATTACTGGTACACTCCCAAAGGTTTCATTTTTTTCATGCAAAGCTCATATGACATTCAAAGGTTGATAAACAATTGGAATCAGTAAAAGATCATCTTTTCTTCTCATTGCAATTCCAAATTCCTCAGTCATGTCTAATTCTGCACTTCTGATTCCATTGGGAAGCTTCCAGTCAAAATGATACAACAACATCGCAAGGGCCTGCTCAATATTTCTCAAACCAAATGTACTCCCAGGGCATATTCTTCTTCCGGAACCAAAAGGAATGTACTCAAAGTTACTTCCTTTATAGTCAATAGCGCTGTCGATGAATCTCTCGGGATAAAATCTCTCTGGTTCAGTCCAGTAGTTTGGATCTCTTGCAATTGCCCAAGCATTGACTATCACCTTAGTCTTAATCGGTATGTGATAACCATTTATCTCACATGCTTGACCACATTCTCTTGGTAGCAAAAGAGGTACCGTAGGGTGGAACCTAAGGGTTTCTTTGACAACTGATTTCAAATAATTGAGTTCATTGATGTTTTCCTCAACCAAGATATTTTAAATAATCGATGATGTTTTCAAACATCTCATCATTTTGTCGATGAAACTTCTCAAGCTTACGCCTAATACCAGTAACATGTTGAAGCCATTTAGAAGAAGGAAACAAATCTCCCAAGTTAAAACCTCCTGCAATCTTTACGGTTTGTTTTACCACTGATATAAATTTTTCTTGGTCTCTGCATTCATTACCAAAGGCGGCCCTTGAAACAATTGTGTATATTGAAGAAATTACAGCTTTAGTGAGGTTGAAGGGTGATCCATTCTGTGAAGCAATTGTTTTGATAAGATTGGAGAAAACCTCTTCTCTTATTGGTTGGTACGAGCTGACCCGTTTTATGCTTAAAAGCTCCAATGTGCAGATTTTTTGTAACTGTCTCCAATAATTACCATACGGAGCAAAAGCTATATTTGTAGAGTTGTAAGACATTATTTCTGTAGCTAGGATTTGAGGCCTCGATGCAAAGTGAATATCATGCGTTTTCATCACCTCCCTAGCAAACTCGGCGGATGAAATGACAATAGTAGAAACCTCTCCAAGTTGAAGGTGCATCAAGGGTCCATATTCTTTGGCCAAGTTTCTTAATTTCCTATGTGGTTGAGAGCATAACAGATTGTGTATATTTCCTATAACAGGTAGCTTTCTAGGCCCGGGTGGTATGTTATAAGTTGAATAAGATTTCTTTTTTCGTATCTTTTACATTAAAACGGTTACGAGAACAAAGGAGAAAAGATATGGCAAGTATAGGACTGGTAGAGCCATGGAAAAGAAACATAGAATGAACTATATCCTGCTAGCTAGTGTGTATATATATGCACAAGCACAACATACACATTATTGAGCACTCTATATGACCATAGTGTCCTTGTACATTTTTTGTTTGTTTAATGCCCTTCATAATTTTCAGTTGTCCAATATTTTACAAGATTAACTTAACTTCCATGTGCTTTCTTATCTAAATTAAATGTATATATTCTATTTAAAGGTTGAACCAAACTTAATAGTACGGATGTAAAGGTTCCTTTGTATTCAATGGAATCATTAAATTGTCTCAATAAAAGAGTTTGAAATTCATGTAGTTGAAAGCAACAAGATAATTTTTAAAAGGCTATTTTTTTGTTGTTTTCCTTACTTTCTGCAGGATTATTATGACATCATCATTGATTGTAGTTGAAGCCTTGTTATCCTTACCATTTTGCCATGTATATAATATACATTAGCACTCCCTTAGTCCCTAATTATTAGATGTTTTAATAATATTTGTTTGTACGATGTTTTAATAATATTTGTTTGTACCTAAATTTAAGATCCTTTGCAAAAGTTTAGATACATCATTTTCTCTGCAGGTATACATACCACGATAGTTTTACTATTTATTTCTCTTGGAATATAAAAAGTCTTGAATGCACCTATACAGACAAATAGAGTATAATTTTAAACATGTGATCAATCTGTCAATGCACTTTCACAAGTTTAGGCCTTACAAGTATTCATATATTCGATCTGAGAAGCATCTTTAAACACTTGAACATAGAGGCTAATATTTTTTTATCAGGAACATATAACTTAATTAAATCACATGATTAACAACTTGCTCTTGTTTGTCCAATAAATAAAACAACTTGCTTTTGTAAGAAAAAATTCAAAGATTAAAAAGACAAATCTCAACTTGCTCAAAAAATGATTGAAGATAAAAATGATGTAACATGAAAGTGAGAGTGCAACCGAAGGTTCAGAATCTAGTTTGGGGAGGCTGTTGTGTTGGTTGTTGGTTATGTGCCAGCGGTTGTATGGAAAACATGTGGCTTCATCCAGATCCCGAAAGATTGAAATGTAACGTGGATGCTAGATTTCATCAAGCATAAAATGCTACTTGTTTCAGATGGTGTATCTGTGATGCTCAAGGTAACTTTGTTTCAGCACTTACTGGTTGGATAAATCCAATGGTTGCAACTCACGAAAGGGAAGCTCTTGGTTAATGGAAGACAATGAAGTGGGCGGTCGAATTGGAAGAGCAAAATGAGTCGTTCAAAATTAATTCGAAAATACCGGTGGATGCTATTGTTTTAGAGCAGATTGTATTTCTGAGTTACACATTATCATAGCTAAGATCATAAGTATTTTAAATAAAAATTACACCTTTGAGGTTAAGTTTATTCAACAACAAGCGATTATATCATAGCTAAGATTATAAGTATTTTAAATTCAAATTACAACTTTGAGGTTATAAGTTTATTCAATGACAAACGATTATGGTTGTTCATACTATTGCACAAGTCATCATTTTCAACGCTAGTCAATATGTTTATGATTATGTTCCTCCTTAATACACACATCCAAATTTTATTTAGTTAGTGTTGTCGTCCTGCAAAATTTGGTGCTAAGTCGAGTGGATGTATTTAGCCAAGTTCATGTTTGTTTGGTTGATTTATGGATTCCTAAACTAATAAGATGGTATGTAGGCCGATTTCTCATTTGAGACGATGATCCTATTTTTTTATCAAGGGGTTACGCTAAGAAATGGACTATGTTTCTCTGCTACATGTTCCTACATCATTTCAAAGAGCGTATAGTGTCGATGGGTGAACTACTACCTAAGAAGACATGAAAATGAAGTAAAGAAAAACGATCAAGAAAAGATAAGAAGATAGG
>Ga0315914_1010334_pt1 | contig 11650 bp, 6 predicted proteins | sample MpolenodulesMG_FD_203920 | JGI IMG/M metagenome (GOLD analysis project Ga0315914, IMG submission 203920) | Medicago polymorpha root nodule microbial communities from Los Angeles, California, United States - elongated nodules | ecosystem: Host-associated > Plants > Roots > Nodule | place: USA... | reverse complement strand
AATGAATTAAATAATATGACAAACTTATCTCTTCACATGTTTCATATAATGAGACTCTTTTATTTACAATGAGATCCTTATTTTTATTTTTTTATCAAAGCAAACTTAACTTATATCATTAACTAAAAAAGATTCAATACAAAGAGTATGAATCTCAAAAACATGACAGCTGGACCAAGAACATGGCACCCTAACAATCGTATGAGAAACCATATTCGTTTGATGCATGGCAAATTTTATCTCAAAGTTGAAAAATAAAGCTAGCATAGTTAAGTCATTTCACATCACTTACTTACTATACCCTCACAAGAAAGACATATGCCACTTGGTTTTGGTACACATTTCATTGTCACACCTCGTCGTCTTATGGTTGGTGTGCCTTCAATTTAGTTAAAACTATGGGCTATTGCTACAGACTGACATTTTGATCAAAATCAAAACCATTGTTTATTTGGCAGGTTATGACAAGTCGAACTTCATGTTGACATAGCTCATTCCTTGCTAGCTATAATACATCGCTATAGCATTTGGAGACTTTCTGCTATATATTGAAAAGTGAAAACCTCTCTTTCCAACGTAATTTTTTATGTCGCAATATATCTCCATGCTTAATTAGAGACAATATTTTGGGGTACCTTACCTTGATCCTCATCATTTCATTCCTTGCTTAATTGGTGACTATATTGGAATTTGGAAGTAACCTTGATCATCCTCTTTCTGATTTTTCTAGGAATTCTTTAGGTGTCTTCGATTTTGGAAGCATACTATCCTTTTTGTAATAATTTAATTTGTTATAAAACTTATAAAACATGGATCGGTGATTGATTTTATATATAATCATATTATGATAGTCTTATACGTAAACATTTTTTTTAAACAAATATACCACACTTTAAAAATTCACATATGCATTAATTAATTTACTTTGAACCTTATGTTTTAATATATTATTATAAATTAATTAAAAGTTATTTTAAGAAAAACAAATAACTATTTAAGTTAATAGTAATTGTCCCCGTGAGCTTAGCTCAGTTGGTATGGACAATGCATAATATATGCAAGGTCTGGAGTTCGAACCCCGGACACCGCAAAAAAGTTAATAGTAATTATTACTAGCTTTTTTTTAATTGTATAGAATAATATATGACTGTATCCGGAGTTGTATAATATAATCCAAACTTTAACAAAAATTAAAATTAAGAATTTATTTAAATAAAAATTGAATACAAAGAGTGAATCTATAAAAATAAGTAGAGTAATGTATAATTAATACAGAAAAAGTTAACAATTAAAACTTATCTCATCTTATCAACGAGGATATCTATCGGAAATGGTTGAGAGATGTACTTACTTTTAGTATTTGACACACATCGAATATGATCATCTCCAATTCATGTGGGGGAAAAAACTTATCGCACACGTTAGAAGGAAAAAATAATGTTTATTTTTTCTAGTTCTATAAGATTCAACAAGGTTTTTTTACTTCACTAGTGTAGACAAACAAAATTACCAATATAGAAGTCGTGTTTAACATGTGCGGCTTAGATTTTTTTTTCATATGAGTCAATTTTTTTAGGAAGCTAAACTATCATATCTGAGACATTGAGACGAGTATACTTCAATGTCTTAAGTTAAGACATCATGCCAAACCAACTAGGTTTTTTCCTATTAGCCATACATGCAAGTGTGACTTACATTAAAAAAAATGGTTTTGTAACTAGGACACAAGTTAAGAAATTCAAAAGCAAATTTTTTTATTAAAAATAATAATATTTTGACTCAAAAAATTGAATAAAGTTGAACAAACGAACTCTAAGACGAATATATTAAGTTTCTTAATATATGCTTCAAGAATACATATTATCACTTGTCTTAAAAATATTAAATTCATGCTCATTTGATCACATGTGCATCTTTTAGGTAATTATTTTTTCAACTACACTATATTGATAAGATCACATGTGCATCTTTTAGGTAATTAGTTTTTCAATTACACTATATTAATAATTTTGTTGGTCAAATTATACTTGTGAGGTAAAAAAAGAAAAACTTTTCTAAAATGAACATTATGGTTTCATATTCATGACCCATTTTGATATGTGCCTCAAGGCACATGTTATCATTTTCATTTTAATATTTAAGAGATGTATATGGCTTTACCAATCTAGTTCTTTATTTTAATTTTTATATAGATTTTCTACACCAGAGGTAATTCTATTACAAACTTGTTAGACATATATTAAATTCCCTCAAAAAAAAGACATATATTACATGTGGTTGTATCTCTCAGCATGGATTAGAACTTTGTGTGTCATGTTTGTGAGTGTTTAGTCTCTTACGCTAAATTCAACCTTATAGATGAATCTATTTCTTTTTTATATATGATGTTTCTAACCTAATTAAGAGTTATATGTTGTAATATATATTTGTCTTTTTACTGCTTTTCGATCTTGAGTTATTTTGGGACGGGAAAATATCTCTATTTTGGTTTTCATATAACTATTCCCCCTTTTTTGTGAATCCAAAGCATTGGTTGAAAACTTTTATTATTAGCATTGCTTGAAAACTATTCCCCCTGGATTCAAAGTTTTCAACTTCACTGGTTTCTTTAAAAAAAAAAAACTATAAAACTTCACTGACATGTTGCATTTGGAAGCCAGTCATGTACCGTAATAATTGAAGAAAAAAAATTAGCAGCCGACACCTAAATGCATAAAAGGTTAAGACATTACCGATCAATGTTTTGTCGTTAAACAATTAGTCAAATGTTAATATTTTTTTTTTTTACAAATTAGTTAAATGTTAATTGGTTTCATCCAAAATTAAGTGTAAGAAAATTGGTGATGATGAAAGAGACTTGAGTGCATTACCCGACTAAAATCCATTTCGCTTTCTTCATGTGCTCTAGATCTACAATTACCTGCTACACATTCCAATGGATAAATTCTGGTAATTATTATGAATGTGATTACTTAAAATATACATGGTGGCTTCTTAAACTAAATTATATAAATTGTTATCATTAAAAAGCGACTTTAGAGCTTATAGCAACAATTGTATCTATTTGTTCACGGGTTGGATTAAGTTAGATTTAGGTCATTGGTCATTTCAGCCCCCACCTATAAAAATGGAAGGATGGATAATATTTTATTAATTCACACCATTGGAAGAATTTCCTTATTTTGTATGAAGTCAAATAAAAACTACAGCCTCAACTCTTGCAAATTATCTGCAACATGTTACACAATAATCTACATTATATATCTATTAAAAATCTTAATATCTATCTAAAAAAAAATCTTAATATCTTGTACAAACATTGTGTATAAAACTTCATTAGATCAGTTATAACAAATTACATAGACATATAAAGTTAGAGTACTTTTGATCGGAAAAAAAAATGGTTAAATATGTCATTGGTCCCTACATTTTGCGCTCTTTTAAAGAATAGTTTCTACATTTCAATAAATATTTTTAAAATCCCCACATTTTATCTCTGTTACCGTGTTTAGTCTCTGCTGTCAGTTTAACTAACAGAATGCATCACAATCACATCTTCATCTCCCTCTACAGGATCAGTGCTTATCATTACTCCAATTCCAACCAACTTCATCCCCTTTCCAGAGCCACCCAATACAAACCCATTAGAAAACATAAGCTTTAATGTCATAACCAAACCCACATGATTTTCCTTACCATATTTTGTATTTGTTGTTAATTTTTGTCTCAATTTTCTGTAATATTTCTTTGTTTGTGATGAATTGAGTGAAATTGGTAGCGGAGTTTATGGTTGAAATCAAAAGAGGATTGAAACTGGTAATGGAGGTCTTCAAAACTTCTTCACTTCTCTTTCTCTAGTTCCGTTCCAAACAATGTTTCTTCAATTTAGGGATTTAAATCCCCAAATTACTTCTTCCTCCTCTCTGATTCTTCTCCATCATCATTGATTTTTTTCCTCTTCTGCATTCGGCTTCTTTGATTAAGGCACCAAAAACTATACCCAACATGGAAGAACAAAAAACCCACATGACTGTTAATACTCCATCTCCAATTTCACTCAATTGAGTTTGTAAGGGTTCATTCAAAAATCATTGGCTTCCTCATCTTCCTTGTTAACAACAATAAAAAAATCCAATAAAGAAGTCATGGGATGAAGGTAGAGTTCGCGAGAAAGAAGGAGATTGATTTCAGAATTTGGGGATTTAGGGTTTGATATATGGACCAGGTTGTATTTCACGTATATTTTTCAATCCAACCCATTTTAAGAAGTATAAAAAAATAAAAAAAATTGAAACATCACCATTCCGTTAGCTGACTGTGAAAAACTTGACAGCAGGGACTAAACACGGTAACGGGTATAAAATATAGGGATTTTAAAAATATTTATTAAAATGTAGGGATTATTCTTTAAAGGGGGCAAAATGTAGAGACCAAAAACATATTTAATCAAAAAAAAATAAAGGATTGGAGACGACAACTACAATTGTACTATGTTTAATTGTAAAGCTATTTCAGGAACCGGACAAATTGAGGGTGCAAGGGATATGATAAAAACTGAAATTATTGTCATTCACTAAACCATAACACAACTTTTCGTCTAAAATATAAGTTATTAAAATATCAAAATAGTATGTTATTCACCAAACATTGTATAAGATATTAAAATTGTTCAATATCATACAAATTTGTAATATGTTGTTATGTCTTATCTTGTATCGTTCTATTTTGTGTTGCTCTGTTCAGTACATACATTTTCAGCAAATCAAACGCGCTCATACTATTCAAGGACATGGTGTCTATACAAGTTAAGACAATTTGGCTTGGGTGAGGTGATATAGACGTACAACCGTATAGCTTATGGGTCAATTCTAACATGTTTTTAGAAGTGATTTTGTGTACCATGCACATATAAAATGGTACTCTATCAAGCACAAATGTCTTTTTTACCATCAAATCAATAAATTATATCATATATCATTTCATTTTAATTTTTATCTTTATTGGTAGAGTTTATTGATCAAATAGTTTTAATTATTTGTGTTAAATATGTTTTTAGTCTCTATAAATATGTCAACTTTTTGTTTTAGTCCCTCTAAAAAAATTCTTCAACTTTTAGTCCCTCAAAATTTTTCCATATTCACGTTTGGTCCCTCCTTTAAAGTAAACTCATATGTAGAATTTATATTTTTGAATATAATTTTTCAGAAAAATTAATAATATTATAGAAATCTCTCCAAAAAAATTAGAACTTTTTAACAAAACATGAATTTTTATATTTTTTACAGTTAAAAATTCATATTTAAGTTGTGTTTTGTTAAAAATATTCTATTTTTTTAGAATACTTTACACATTTCTGCACAATTTTATTAAAAAATACAAAAATTAAATTAAAAATAGGGATCAAAAGTAGTGATTCAATATTTTTTAGGGACTAAAACGAAAAGTTGGTATATTTATAGAGAACAAAAACATATTTAACCCAAACTATTTTATACATGATACGTTTGTCTCACTTGTACATCATATAATTGGTCTCTAAAAATATATTAACTAGCGTCCTTTGTTTTCAAATTCCGTAAACCGGTCACTAAGAACATAAAAGTATTTGGGGTATTTTTATTTTGTGAAAACATTTTTAATTTTCTAGAATATATATTTTTAAGCAAAAGTGAATTGCAAAAATTTAAGCGAGATTCTTTCATCACAAGTTTGCAATTATGGTGAAATCAAAGAATTTAACTATCTTAGGTTGTAAACTAAGAATATTTTATTAACAACGAACCAAAAACAAGCATGGAGTGCATGCATATTACCAGAATCTAAAGAAAAAACATCAAACAAAACTAAAGGGAAACTATGTCGATTATGGGACCCTGATTGACTGTCGTTGGTAATTTGCCGTATTCACGCAGTCATGTATTTTCGGCCGTCCTATCATGATTGGATGGTCCTGATTTGAGAACATAATTATAAATAAAAATTAAATACTTTTTTTTCTGAACTGTTTAATTAAGATCAAACGGTTATTAATGTAATAAATACGTGACTGTGTGATAAAATTGACTGCAGTGAATCATAATTAGTCGATTGTGACAACAATTCTCCAAAATAAATCTAGGTGGAAGAGTCCACCAAGTATAATGTTTAGATGAAAAACCAAATCCCGCCGTAAATATGAGAGATAACAAATTGCATTTGTGAACACGATTACAAAGCATTGTGTTGTCGATTTTTTAATCTTCATATGATAAATCGAGAATTCTTAAAAGTCTTCACCGATAATGACTACTCTTGAAGATTTTCGGTCTATTATATGAAGATTAAAAAAAGCGTTCATAATTGCGGCCAACAAAACAATTTGTCACCGATAATTCCAACCCTTTTGAAGAAAAAACAAAGTAGACAAGAAAAAAGATGTATCAATACGACAATCAATGGAAGTCCAAAGTCAACTCTAAATGTTAACATCAAGTTGATTACAATCGATTCTAAGGTGAAAGATCAATTTAGTCTATCACCGGTGGACCAGAGCAAATTCAGTCTATCATCGATGAACCAGAGCAAAATTACCATTAGATTCAATCAATGGTCATTTAGGAGCAAAATTAAGCATTGTCGCACACAATCTTGCCCCTATTAAACTTTTTTTTTGTATTCATCGTCTTCAACCTCCTTCCAATTTAGGAGCGGTGCTACAAAAGACAATCTGTACAAAAAATTGAGTACGTCGTCAAAAAGTTTATGGGGTTTGCTAAAAACATAATTTATAGGTTAATTTGGAGGTGGTGACCATTAAAATTTAAACACAAAAATTTAAAAATATGGCTTATTGGAATGATAGTGATATTTGTACAACTAATTTTTGTACTTTTGTTACAACCACTCTTTCTTCTTTTTTATTGGATAAAAAGAATAGAGAGAGCATGAAGAAGAGAGAGAATAAAAACACATGTGAGTATAAGAGATATGATTGTCACAAAAGTTGTCAAAAAGTGGTTGTACAAATATCATTTCTCTATTTGAGAAATGATTTTTGAACATCTGTTTTGTGACAACTCTCTCTCTCTCATACTCTCATTATACTTTTATTCTCTCTCTTCCTTTTTCTCTCTCATTGTCCAATAAAAGAGAGGAAAAAAGGTTGTCACTAAAAGTTGTTAGAAATTGGATGTCAAAATATCATTCCTCTTAGATATAATATGATTGTGTGTGGATAGTTGTAATTGTTCTTTTTTTTTTTAATTCTAATAAATCTAAATTGCTAATCTCATTTCATGGTAAAAATTAAACGGTCCACCGGTGAGGACTTTACCGATCCATCACCTTAGACGTCACCATTGACTAATACTCCCTCTGTTCTTTTTTAAGTGTCTTTTTAGGATGAATTTTTCGTTCATATTTAACTGTCGTTTTTGTATTTTTAAGGGTGTGATTTGTCAATTATACCCTTTGTCAATTATTCTTATATTTTTCAATAAAACTAATTAATGGTATATATTTGAAAAACTAAAGTTTGTTTTTTAAACAAAATTTGTTTGTTTTGTTTTAAAACAAAATTTGTTTCTTGTTTTCTTCAAATTTAAACAAAATTTTGTTGCCTATGAATATGATACTAGTTCCATGAAGAGTTAAAATTCTACAAATAACATGAGTAGTAGTACTTGTTAAAAATTTCAAGAGATATGCACAATATTTTGAAAATTTATGAGAGAAAGATAAAACATGCAAAAAAAAGTAGGAATTTGTTTGAGAAATAGAGTAGTAACTAACAATTGTTTCTTACATATTAAATTTATTGGAAAGATAAAAAGTGTGCAAAAAAATAAGAAATTATTAGTGGATTAAGATAAAGGTATAATAGGAAAAAAATGTGCAAAAATACACTTCGCTATTTTTGTGTTAAAATTTTAAAACGACGCTTAAAAAGGAACGGATGGAATATGAAACTAATGATGTGTTCTACTTGCCCACAATGATAATAGAGATAATATGGTACAACTTTTTGAACAAATGTACTCATTTATATGAAATTTACTATGAATAAGTCCTCAAAGAAAAAAGGATTTGGATGGAGGAATTGAAAGGTCCCCAAATAAGCTTTGCCCATGACTTATCATAAGCAAAAAACTTGACAAAAATTATAAGTATTTTTAACTGATAGAGATCCTGATGAAGAACCCTTCCAAGCAAGAAAATCAACGGTAAGACACCTTAATATAGACAGCTAAAAAATTTCTTCAACTAAATAGGGATTCGCTGATAATGATCTACAATGTATTCTATTACTCTATAAGTTAGCAATTTTTGGACCTTGCAGAGAAAAAGAAAAGGAAAACATAACCTTTGAAAGTCATTTGTTAGTCCCAAGTAAAATAGATGACTCATCCCCAATCTTTCTTGTAAAATTCGCTTAAACTGTACTTCTTTCGTCCCTTAATAAGTGAGCCTTTTGTAAAAAAATATTGTTTTAAATTAACTGACTCATTTCACTTTTCAATGCAATATTAATTACGTTTTTCCAATTATAATTCTAATTAACATTACTTTCATCACTTTCAATTCAATATATTCTACTTTGCATTTATGATAATGGTAAATAAATCAATACTCCATCCGTTTCAAAATAAGTGTCGTTTTAGCAAAAAAAAATTGTTTCAAAATGAATGTCACTTTCAGTTTTCAACGCATTAATAACTTTTTTTTTCCAATTGTACCCTTAATTAAAACTGTATACATTACTTCCAAAGTATTATTTTTTTTCTTTAACGAAAAACAACCAATAGTTGATTAGGTTAATTTGGTAAAATAACATCTCTCTTTCTTTTAATCAATGCATTTCTTAATATGTGTCTAAAAACCTTAAAATCTCTATAACGTCTCTTTCATACATTTATATAAAGGAATGAAGACTTGAAGATTAGTAGAGATTCAACAACATTTAAACTGTGTCAAAACTCTGTTGAAATTGTTGTGCATCAAATGCTTAGAATTTCTTAACAAATTTCATATCTTAGAAATTCTAGAGCCTTAAGAGTTTGATTTGTTTTGTATTGTGAACATCACTGATTGTATATCAAGTGTTCAAACCAAACTTATTTCTGTGTAATTTGTTTGTTAAGAAGTCTCTTGCTTTTGTGCTTGAGCTTAGGAAATCTCTTGTTTTTGCAATCATATTTGATTATAGTAAAAATCTCCTTGAAAGTACAAGGGGACTGGACTACTTCCAGATTGTGGAAGGAACCAGGATATAATTGTTTTGTGTCTTTCTCTTCTCTCACAAGCTATCTTTACTTTATCCACTGCATTAGACTCTGAACATTGTTCCAGACTCTGAGCTCTGGACTTAGTTTAAAAAGAAGAAAAAATTAACATAATTCAACCCCCTTTCTTACGTTTTTCTCACCTTCAATAACATGTTGCAAACATCTAACTTAAAGGAGCGTAAGAGTGTTGACCTATAATTTAATATTTTTTTTATTAATTTCATATATTGGATTAATATTTATTTTAAAAAAATAAATAATAGTTACTAGTTTTTTTTTAATATTTCATATGTTTCAAACATAATTTATCATCATCATTCCTTAATGTAAAATTTTATTATAACATGTGTTATTGTTTGTATTAAATCTATCACTTAATCGTGTCATTAAAATATTAATTTAATAAAAAAAGTTAAAATTGTAATTTAGATATATCCAAAATTCAATTCAAATTAAACTGGATTAAAAATTGTGTCATTAAAATATTAATTTTAATAAAAAAATTAAAATTGTATTTTAAATATATCCAAATTAAAACCCCATTAAATTGAATCGAATTGGTTTAGATTTGTTTTAAGGATTTATCCAAATCGAATCACATGCAATTTTATTTCACATTTTTTATTTTATTTAGAAATGTTAACTTGTGCCCTTGAGACATAAGTTAAGAAGACAAGTGTAGAAGGTTTTTCTTAGAACTTGTGCATTCAATGTCTTAAAATTGCAAAAGTTATACTTTCAATATAAAATTTATTTTTAATTTCTATTTTAAATTCCTTAACTTGTACCCTAAGGACACAAGTTAACACGACCCTTTTTTATTTCAACTAATTAAAACTGCACCGGGATACCTTAGTTAGTAAGAACAAAGTCTTCTTTCCTAATGGAATTCATTTGTTTAGAAATATGTCTAACTTTCACCATTCAATAGAACAAAAATCGTGCTCCTATCACCCTCAAAGAACAAATTAACTCTTCATTTTACATCCAAAAAACATCTTGACGGTGCTATACTTGGTTACGCTAGATTGAGCATTCAATTCCAATTTAAGGGCCTTTAATTTACCTGAAAGAATAAACTTAGGACAATCAACCACATAATTATACCAAATGTTTTCCACCACGTGGGTGATATCTGGAAGATGAGATACATTTAAGTAAGTTAATGTGATGGAAAAAAGATAAAATGGTAATTTTAGGATAATACATTTTTGAACATAATGGAAGTAGTAATTCTCTTATCATTTTCAGTTGTTTTAAAAAGTACTTCATCCCATCAAATTTATAAACAACTTAGTTTTTTTTAGATTTATTAAATAATTGATGCATCTGAAATATAATATAGTTCAAATAATCACTTATTTAATCAAGAGTTTTTTTTTCTCTTCATTAACAAATAAAACTAACACTTATATAAGATAGTCCAGATATAATACTTATATAATATAGTCCATTTTTTTTAAAGTATACTATAGTCCATGTATAGTTTAAATACATCGTTTATGTATTATAGTCCAGATACAAAGACAATTATCATTCGAAGAGTTTTTTCTTTTTATTAACGAATAAAACTAATACAAATTTTTAGAAAATACAGATAAAAAATAATTTTACAGAGTAAATGGACTCTACTATTGTCCTCGTGAACTTAACTCAGTTGGTTAGGACAATACATAAAATATACAAGGTTCGGAGTTCAAACCCTAACCACTGCAAAAAAAAAACGGTCTCTAATATTTAATAGGAACCGATCGAGAACATAATACAAATAAATCATGCTGGAATTTGAAGAAAAAATACAAACCTAAAGAGAGGGGCTAAGTAATACCATGTTGGAACTTGAAGAAGAAAAACCATGCTCTAACTCTAAGTAACTAAGTAAGGTAGTGCATTACAACAATTGAGATAAGTACGACACATTATGATGATTATGAGCTGTTAAATGATGTTGTAGGAGAAACATTATTATAACTTACAAGGACTAATAATGAAAGAGAACGAGAGTGTACGTGAGTGTAGGAGACATATTATTATAACTTATTATAAATATTTAAACGTTGATATAATTTTGTCGATCGATAAATCACAACCAATTCATAATTAAATATATATAATAATTTTTAGGTAAAATTACACAATTAGTCCCTTAATTTTATTTTAGGTAACACTTTCGTCCTTTATCTTTTTTTTGTCACGATTTAGTCTTTTATGTTATAAAATAGCAACATAGTTATCCTTTTATATGAAAAAAATAATCAAAAACTCCAAAAAAAATTCATCAAACTCATAGACAAACGCAAATCTTCATCATACAAGCCTAGAAAATAAAATTTCTTTGAAAAAAATCTCATAAAAAATGATAAGATATTGTCATTTTATAACATAAA
>Ga0315914_1010333_pt1 | contig 11650 bp, 4 predicted proteins | sample MpolenodulesMG_FD_203920 | JGI IMG/M metagenome (GOLD analysis project Ga0315914, IMG submission 203920) | Medicago polymorpha root nodule microbial communities from Los Angeles, California, United States - elongated nodules | ecosystem: Host-associated > Plants > Roots > Nodule | place: USA... | reverse complement strand
TTTTCATCTTTACCACTTTAATTCCATTTTTTCAAAACAAGCAAGTTTATAGCACGATTAATTAAATAAAACCAAGAGGTTCCCGTAGAGTACTACGGACGTAAAGGGTGCTAACACCTTCCCTTTATGTAACTAACCCCCGAACCCTAAATCTTTTCAAAGGGGTGTTTTGAACTTTTTTTCCCCTTTTCTCTTAAAAATTAAATGTTCAGTCGTGAAACAAATTAGCGAGTCAAACGCTAGTCAAATAGCCTTGACCTCCGAAAAATGACGCGACAACGATGTCACCGTAATCGTAGAATGTATTGAAATTACCAAAATACCCTTGTAGGATTTTGCCATAATCACATTTTATGAATAGCAAAGAAGATTTGATTAGAAAATGAGAAATAATTATAAGTGGTACTCGATCAATACAATAGGATTAAGGACAAGTATTACTCTCCCTCCCAAAAGACACATTCGATTATTAACTTTCATTCCTTAGTAATTTAACAAATTAAACTGATTAACAGAAGACACATTTGAAGAATAAATTTAACTAAAAAATGACACATTCAATTATCAAATTAACTAAGAAAAAGTACATTTAAAAACATTTTTGTAATTTAATACATTAAAGATTAGTGACAATGCAACACATAACACATTCAATAATCAAAATGCATGTTCATGATGTAGAGGAACAAAATAAACTCATTAGTATTTTTCTTTTGTCATATGGTTCTAACTGCTTAGGATTCGTCAAGGCAAAGCCGGCATCATGAATACTTCTAAGGTCCTTTAATTTTTTTATTCTTTGTTGGCCACATATCTATCAAACTTACCAAACAAGACAAAATGGAATGTGTTCTTATTCTGTTCCTTTCTTTAAAAAGAAATTCTAAGGAGTGAACATCAGCTTTCCATTTTTATAACTATTCTCAATTCTCAATTCTATCTATGATATAATCTTTTATATTTTTAGATACTTTAATAAGAAGAAATTTGATTCCTCTAAAACAAGAAGTCCTTTCAAAAGAAAGAGTGAGCATAAACAACTTTAGACTAAAACGGATTGTTCAAAAAAAACTTTAGACTAAAACGATTAATTTTAGTAACTGTAAATTTATCCTATAAGCATAATGACCCTTGATCATCCAATCAATGACTAAGATTGGATATGATTGTTTTTGCCTCAATTATGTTTTTGATCCTTGCAAGTACAACTAACTGTAATTTTAGCCATCTTTGGCTCTTATGGATTTGTTGTTTGAAAAAGTTGATGTGACAAATTTTAAATAATCTGGTAGTATGTATTGAATTTCTTGCATATATTATGAATGTGAATTTTAAAATTTTCTTCATAAGGTCATGTTTTTGGTAATAAGCCAAAATTGTTGCTCCTCCTTAAATATTTTGATCGTCCATTTTTTTTACCGTCAAATAATCTAGTGGTTAGAATTTACTTTTTAAGGTAAAAAAGTGGGGTGTGAGTTATTTGAACCCCAACCCCTATATATAATAATGATTGTCCAATTATGCAGAACGATTGTCCAACTTTATATAATCAAATTATTGCATAATTTTCCATCTAATTTAGATTACAATTGGTCAATTCCCATTGGGAGTGTTGATGATAACAAAGTAAAATTTATACTCCAAATTGCCCCAATTACCTATGTGAGTGACAAGGATTAATTGATAGAATTCCAAGTCAAGAATCTTTCTTGACAAACATGTGAAGTGTGGTTTCTGATGCTTTCAAGAAAAAAGTAAAAAAAAAAAAGTTTATTCTATAATTCATGTCACTTTGAATTCTTCTCTTAACTTTTGGAATAAGGTTCTTCCATTTGTCAGGGGAACAAAAACATATGCAGGCATAAACTGATCATAGGTCAAATAAATTTGATTGTTTATTTTATTTTATTACAAATAAATTTGATTCTAAATGCAACGTGTGAGGTTTCTAAGAAAGTATATTGCACACAATTCTATTGGATAAGTTCTTTGCTCCTATAATAAAAAAGTGGAAGTGAATGAGATCCCATAATGATGAAGAGTAAGAAGAATGACACATCTTTTTAAGTATCTATGTGTATATATTGAATTAAGACATTAAGTTTATAGTATAGTTTTGAGTGCAACTAACCCTTATTAAGATCTTTTTTTTGTCTAGAAGGAAAAAGGATGCAAAAGAGCTGTAGAAGCTCACACAATTTGAGTTGAAACCCTAAGGAAGTGCTCTTGAAGATTTTAGAACAATCCAATTTCACTTGTCAACAGGTAAAAAGAATGATCTTTAGCAAGTTTTAAATTGTGGTCGTGATCGCATCACGTTTTTTCATATTGTCGAAATCGAGGTCAATATGAAAACATAAAAAGGACTTTGTCGCAACTCAAACATGATCTCAAAACTTTATGTAAGTGTTTTTAAACCTGAACAGGATGGTTCAACCGGTTGAACCGGCCCTTACTATGATTCGGTTATTTTGACGGCTCAATCGCGATTTCATCCCGGTTATAACGGTTTAAGACGGTTGAACTATGATCCATCGGTCTTGTTAGTTCGATGTCTAGTTTGATTTTTAAAATATTGTTTTTTTAAGACCTTGATCTTGACTTGAGTATAACTAAGATATTTTTTTTTCCTCTATTGAAGAGAATGTACTACCATCATCATCAGCAGCAACAAGCAAGGAACATGCATGCTTTAAGGATGCACATGCAAGGAGGAGGAAATGGAAGTTCAGATTCAGGACTTGTTCTTTCAACTGATGCTAAGCCAAGACTAAAATGGACACCAGATCTTCATGAACGTTTCATTGAAGCAGTCAATCAACTTGGAGGAGCAGATAGTGAGTCTATTCATACCTACTAAATTATGTACAAATTAATTTTGACGCACCGACAGTGTAATTTTTTTTTACACTGTCAACCAATGTGATCCATCATTTATATAACCTTTAAGATTGATGATTAAAGTGTACAACATCTTTGGACTATTAGTGCATATGAAAATTGAAATTTTGAAGCTAATTTGATTACTATTACCATGCAGAAGCTACACCAAAAACAGTTTTGAAACTTATGGGAATTCCTGGACTTACATTATATCATTTAAAGAGTCACCTACAGGTAAATACATTATACATCACTACCCTTTTACTATTTGTATTTATACCATATAAATAATAATTTTCAGTTTTGGATATTCTATTTTTTAATTTGAGTATAATCTTCTTGCATGTGTTGCACAAAATCTTCCATCTATTTTTACAAATCTAAAAGTAAATTTTACTTAGATCAAAATCATAGTTCAAAATTGTAGTCTGTAATCGCAATTGTGGCAACGATATAACGATTTTACAAGTTTCTGCAGCGATATCACAATTGCAATTGCAGCCACATCAGCCGCATTTGCATGTATTTCACTGCAATATTTTGAAGGTTTGCAGCGTAACTGCAACCGCACTATAACAACAATTTAAAACCATGATCAAATTTGTTAATTTTTATGGGATTTTTTTAATGGTTTTATTTGTTCATGAATTGTGTTTAGTTATTGATTTACTTTCTTGATGGCAGAAATACAGGATCAGTAGAAGTATGAATGGACAAACAAATACTGGCAGCAGTAAAATTGGTAAGGGAACATTTTTTTATATTTTTTTAAAAAAAATATTATTTCCATGTATTTCATAAGAAGAATATGAACAACACAGATTCTATCTTTCATTAAGCACATAATTTGAAAAATGAAAATGAATTTATTTTACCAGCACCAACTTCAGAAGTAGTAACAAGCAGAATGTCAGAATCAAGTGGAATTCACATGAAAGATTTAAGCATAGGACTCCAAACAAACAAGTAAGAACACATTTCTTGCCATTATTAGTTGTGAACATGTTTACATTTTTTCAAAATTTAAAACAATTTTCTCTAATGTGAGGAAACACTAACAAGAATAATTTCTAAATCCAGAAACTCAGATATAAATGAAGCATTAAATATGCAAATTGAAGTGCAAAGAAGATTACATGAGCAGCTTGAGGTATAGAACTTCTTTTGAACTTTACTTCAAATACTTATATTCATATATTTGTAAAAAGATCAAGAGATTTGAATCCTCAATTTGGCCCCTATAGGACCTTTTACATTAGGTCTTGACATATGATAAATTCAATCGAAGTCATTGAAATTATAAATCATCGGTCATTTTAGTTCAAATGTTATCCTTTGAATAGCATATGTGCTTGACATTGACAAAACATGGACAAAAATGATCGATGATTTGCGGTATACCCCCTTTTTTTTATCTCTCTTATTCTATGCGCCAACGTAATAGATTTGGATCGTCTTCCATAGTACAATGATTTTTTAACTAAGACAACATATTACTGCATGCGGTAGAACTTTTTTACATGAAAAAAGTTTGTTTCTCCGCTGCATCATGAGAGAGAATCACTTCGTAACCTAACAATGTCTGACTACTTCTAGGTGTAATTTGGGAGTTTACCTAATCCAATGACCAACAATCATTTGTAATTGTAACTACTATTTTACTTTAAGTAACCAAATTTCAAATCACTTCATAACAAAATTTTCCAATCAAAATTTATTGAAGTTTGTAAGTGTTATAGTTGCTTCTTTTTTAATATAGTAAACAAACATTTTGATCCTTATATAATTGAGACACCGTCACAATAATTCTTAAATTTATCAAAATTACAAAACATACCTAAATGCGTCTTTAAGCAGGTACAACGACACTTACAACTACGAATAGAGGCTCAAGGGAAGTACCTCCAATCAGTGCTTGAAAAAGCTAAGGAAACACTAGGAAGACAAAATTTAGGAGCTATGGGACTTGATGCTGCAAAGGTTCAACTATCTGAATTAGCATCAAGAGTATCCACTGAGAGCCTTGATTCCAAATTTTCAGAACTAAAAGAAATGAATGTACTTTGGCCTCAACAAACACAAGAAGGTGAAACCATTGATTATTCAATGGGGAGTTTCTTAACCAATAGTGAGGACTCTCAAAGAGACCAAGAAATACATAACAAGGGCATGAATTTTAGAGCTTATAATGGCACATTGTGTGAAGAAGTGAAGGAGAATATGATGTTTCTTTCCTCATCAAATGATAAAGTACTAAAGGGTAATTTTTTAATCCCTCTTGTCCTATTGATAATCGACAAATTGCATTCTTAGAACGTGTTTTTTTGTCTGTGATTTATTCTTTTATTTCTTATAAATAGGACCGAATGAAGACTTACCAGAAAGGACGTCAAGCCTCTTGTCTATGAATATAGGAGTTCATGAAGAAGAAAACTTTTGGGGAAGAAATATTTCAAAGGAAGATTTAGAGAGTGAAGAATGGAAAAGAAGAAAAAGTACTGAAATTAGTGGAGTGCAACTTAAACTTAATAGTGACAAAATTTCTCAAGATTATAGACTAGCAAACTTTGATATGAAATTAGACTTGAATTCCCATGATGACAATGGTGCTTCTTCTCATCATGGCCAAAAATTTGACTTGAATGGTTTCAGCTGGAATTGCTAGGACTTTTAGCTGGAATATTTTGCATCTTGTTTTTGGAACATGCCATTTATAACAAATTTGACAATCATTTAGTTGAACAGAATAAATTTCTCTCCAACCAGCAGATTGTAATGTAGAATTACTTATGTAGACAAAATGAAAAATGATTGCCATATGTAGTTGGGGTCTCTCTCGAGAGTCGACATAATGATGTAGATTTGAGACTTTGAAATATGTTCATTTCATAATCACTGTCTGAATCTTCAAAATGCTAATTTTTGTGAATTATTGCATAAAGAGTTTTGCGTTGCCTTTAAATGACTTCCTCTAGCATATAATGAAATTAGTAAGATATCAAATTTTCCAAAAAAAGAGAAGAAAGAAGTGATTATATTATTTAGAAAAATGCTAACGAATGCTTTAAAAACACTATTTAAGGACTTTAAATAGTAAATTTTTATAAAAACTTGTACATATAATGTATCGGAAATCAGAACATTAAATTTTTTCAATGAAAAATATGTTAATCGAGAATCCTTAAAAAATATCTGTATACCACTTGTTAGCAAGACCTTGTTTTCTAACAAAATCCAATCAAAGACGAATGCTGCCTCCTCAATTGGACTCTGTATTGGTCCAACGCTCTTTAAGAAAAAGCTCCTTTCATAAATATATCACTTTAAGGGTAGATGTGAGTGAGAAGCATCGTCATAAATGTTGGCAGCCAAGCTTTAGCCTGGGGTTGTTACACATTTCCTGCCAATTAGTTAATTTTGTGATGCATTACTAAGATAATTTTTGCATTATACATTAATTAATTTTAACGGTTAGTTCAATAAATCTCACATTAAATAAAATTTGACACGATGAAATTTATTGATTTAATGGTGAAAAAACAAATTTGCTTATAGTGCAAAACTATTTTACATGTGTACATTAAATAGAATTATCCATAGGATATATCAATATACAAACATTAATCCCCGTGAACTTAACTCAATTAGTAGGGATATTGCATATTATATGCAGGGGGCAGGGTTCAAACCCCGGACACTCCAATTCTCCACAATTTAATTGTATGAGCTCTAGCCACTGGACTACTTGACCAAAAAATATACAAACATTAAAGAATAATATCTTAATAAACATTAAAATCTTAATAAACAATAATAATAATTAATATGTCGACAGAATACGACATTGACATCAATATGTCGACAGCAATAATAATTTAAGAAAATAGTAATATCTTAATAAACATTAAAATCAAACATAAAATTATGTTGGTATATTCTTGCAAACATATAATTATCGAATTAAATTTCTATCTAATTTCGTGTTAGTTCAATTCATTCTCTGCCCTACTTAAAGTTAATATTTTGGCTTAATAGTAGTTTTTGGCCCCTAACTTTCATGAATTTGCGATTTTTGTCCCCTGAGAAAAAAAACTACAAAATCGCCCCATAAGTTTTGCAACTGTAGCAGTTTTGGCCCCAAGGCCAATTTTTGGTAAAAAAAAATAAAAATAAATAACACGTGACATCTCACTTAGGGTGCTACGTCAGCGTAGACCGAGTCAAAATTGGCCTTAGAGGCCAAAACTGCCACATATGCAAAACTTAGGGGGTGGTTTTGTAGTTTTTTTTAGGGGCTAAAATCGCAACTTTGAAAAAGTTAAGGGGTTAAAACTGCTATTAAGCCTAATATTTTCATATAGAATCTTGTTAAAAAATATATATTTTCATATAGAATAATATATTGTTTTCTTTTTCAAATAATTTAAACCGCTAAATTTGCTTGTATAGCTGGTGACTGAACTCCTGAATCCATGTCATTGTCTTCTCTTAATTGGAAGATAAAGTATTTCAGCAATAGCTTATCCACCAGTGTCATTAAATTTAAAGCACATGTGTAATAAATAACAAAGGTAATGCTTAGAAATGTGGTCCATTTCTATAAATATCACATTTTTCTCCTTTATTCATAGAAAGCAATGTTTGCATAGATCTCTTCAGACAATACATCCAGATAATGGTAATCTAGGTTTCCTCCACAAAAGCAGTAATGTTTGTTCAAGCCTAGCTAATAATAATATGATAAGATGTTTCAATCTTAAATATAGAGATTTTTTAGGACAATGACTTTTTAATTTTGGTCTCTATCTTTCTCTCTATATTGAACTTGGATTAGGTGCAATTCCCACCGTTTCGATCGAGTGTAGATCCTCTCTTTAAAAAATATGGACATCTTCATTACTATCGTTTTGGTATTTCGAGTTTGTCTTATTCTCTTTTTAACATTAATTTGAACTTGTTTTAAATGATATATAAGTAAAATTAATTCTCATGCAAATTGATTTTGCACGATTTGTATATTATTTTCAACGATAATAATTAAATTTATTAAGTCTCTCATGATTAGAACATGAGTTAAAGGACCTAAAGTGACAAGAAGATCAATAATAAAAACTTCTTTCTCATCAAGATACTAAAGTTTCCAACTTTGACCATTTAAAATAAAAGTTATTTTATTAGTTAAAGTCAATCAAATATCAACAAAACATCAGATTTAATGTAACGAATCAATGTTTGAATCTTAATCTATATTTAGTGTATCAAAGTAATTTGATATACATATACTTAGACCTTTATCATTTACTTTAATGAGTACTTTGAACATCATATCTTTCAAGAGACTACTTCTTTGGACAAGCCTTTATGGTTTGATCATTCATACTTCTTTTCAAATTTTACTTCTTTGGTTCCAACTTCAAATTTAGTCCAAGACCAGGAGGAAGGGACTCTCCTCCAAATAGAATCCTTGCTGGTAATGATTGAGGAGGGGACTCTGTTTCCAAAGTTTTGGAAAATAGCCCTACACTATATATGGACTTCTAATTTAGTATCTTCCAACGTTTTCATTTATTCTATGTTGGACCACGTCCAACGGAAATTGTTCTTGTCACACATAAAATTGCTCACAGGTACTAGTAAAAGACCAAAAAGCCTCAAACGACATGTAACTGTTGCTGACACTGATCAGGCGGTAGTTAATTGCCGTTCCTACAATGGTAGTTAATTGTCGTTGCGATCTGGACTTATTTTAGAACAAACAACAACCCTTATCATGTTCAAAACATAAAAAACTCCCTCAAACCAACTCCATCCATTTTCTTCAACTTCAAGCAACCCAACAATCAAATTACAAGTAATTGTTTTTAATTCATATTGTTATCATATATTTTTGTTTTATATGTTAGTTATTTTGAATTAAAATGGTGAAATGTTACGGTTTAGGGTTTTAGTAATAAGTGATTTTTTTGGTTAGTTTGTGAACACGGCAGATTGAGGTCTGGTGGTGGAGATTCCATGACACTACACACTAGGATGCATGGTATGGTTATATCCAGTGTCTTACCTAAAATTACTGCCAACTATCGAGGGAGATCCTCGTATGCCAGCTAATGAGGAACATGTCATTGAGCAGGACCATGCCAGAGATAGGCCGGATTCGTGGAGTATAATCATGAGTTCCATCAACTTGTGTGATGAGGGGTTGAGTGATGACTTTACATCTGAGGAGTACTGTGATTACGTGCACATGATTAGGGAAACGTGTGTACAAGCTTCTACATATTCCATTAGCACAACGAGGAGGCGGTTGAGGAAGCAGGGGCAGAACATGGCACAATTTATTTTTATTTTTTTTAACTTGTTCATGTAATTCATAGGATTAGTGACTTGATTATTTTTAGTTTTGGTTTTAATGGGGATGTAAATTAATAACTTGATCGTGTTGGAACAAAATGTGTTTAACATTACCCTTTGAGTTTTGATGATAACAAGGTATTAAAAATTGTCAATTGAATATGCTAATATTTGTTCAAGTGTGCAGGACCATATACAAGTTTAAGTATATTTTATAGGTTCTAGAAGAACAAATTAAGAGCTATGGAATCAACAAAAAGGAAGCTCGAAGCATCTGAAGAAAAGTGATTTTGAAGTCAAGTGCTCCTGAAGTGATGACGTCATCAGAAGGAAGTTGATCGGAAGCACTTCATCAGAAGCTACATCACCAGAAGCTGTATTTCGTCAGGAGCTGAAGATCATCAGCAGATTGAGAGAGTTAAAGTTTCAAAGGATTTAATCACGTCTAACATTATAGAAGACCAGAAGAGTGAAGCAACGATCAATTTGAAAGCATTGGATGCTTGTTCTCCCAAGAGCGTTGAAAAAGGACAATTGTACGAAGTGTACAACCACTACCTCCACTACTCTGTTTGTGTCTCTGCATCAAGACAAGAATAACAGTTATGCCTGCAACAATGTTCCTTCAGACTAGGAATGCATTTGAAATTGATCCTCCATAGGACAATAACCATATCAGGCAAAAGATCATTGGTGACTTTGATCAAGCTTCAAACGACTCTTTTTGATGTGCTGGCAATTTCCAACGTATCTTTCACACCTCTGTATAAATGAGTGAAGACCTGCTAGTTGGGTATGCAGACACACAAATAAACAAGACTCATACAACAATTTACAAGCGCCAAACTCTGTTGAAATTGTTCTGCATCTAAAGTCCACTTAGAATTTCTTATCAAAGTTCATATCTTAGAAATTCTAGAGTCATAAGAGTTTGTATCTGATTTGTTTTGTGAACACCACTGATTATATATCAAGTGTTCAACCTCAAACAAACTTCTTTGTAATTCTGTTTGAATAGAAGTCTCTTGCTTGTGTGCTTGAACAATAGAAGTCTCTTGCAGTTGTGCTTGAGCATTGGAAGTCTCTTGACTGTGTTCAGGAGCATAGGAAATCTCCTGCAAGCGTGCTTGAGTAATTTGAAGTCTCTTGCTAGTTGTAGCATTGAGCAGCTGTAATCAGATATTACATTCTTAGTGAACTCTCCTTGGAAGTGCAAGGGGGACAGGACTACTTCCGGTTTGTGGAAGGAACCTGTATAATTGCTTTGTGTCTTTCTTCTCTCTCTCTCTCCCTCTCTCTGTTTTATCCGCTGCAATTAGATTCTGATTATCACTTCAGAAGCTGAACTCTATCTGCTTCTGATCAGTGACTTCAGTAGGAGAAAACTAAGAAAAAGTAAAAACATTTTAACCCCCTTCTTGTGTTTTTCTCACCTTCAGATCGTTTCTTGTGTTAATGGAGGATTTCACTGCATTATATTTCTTTTATAAATGATATGAATGAATGACTTTGATTAGAGTGCATGTATGAAGATTTTATGAATGATTGAATCAAAGTATGAATGATTGAAAGTTTATATATAAAATAAAAAATAAAAAATCAATTATGCCAAGAAAATTGTATGTTTTTGTTATCAGGAAACCATGACATTTAAATATCGTTGGTGCTATCTATAGTTAACTGTCGTTAGTTAGATAGGTAGTTAACTGTTGTTGGTATTAACGACAATTAGTTGTTGTGGTTCCCCATTTTTGTGTGGTTGAGGATGCACAGACAGTTTCTGTGGCCCAAGACACTCAAACTTATTTAAATAGGCGTAGCATTTGTTATAAACTCAACAAAGAACTGAGAAAAGTATATGTCGGATGTTGTTATGAACATGTTGGTTATAAGATGAGTGATGGTGGAAGGAAGGAGTTCCAACATCGTTGTTCTGAACACATTCCCTTTCATCATCACTCATCTTAAAAACTCAACAAAAAAACTATGAAATTTTTTACAGCAAATCTAAACACGAAGATGTTGTTATGAACTTGGATCAAGCTCATAACAGCATCTTAAAACACATTCCCTTTCATCATCATACATGTTATAAATACAAGATATTATTTTTCTTCCAAACCAAGTTTCTTTATGCACAAAAGTCAATATTCAATCAAATCACTTGAGTTCTTTACCTATTACACCAACCAGATGTTGGTCTAGTAACTTGAGTTTAATTCATTACTATTCAAAATATGAATATTCTAATATACAGTAGAAACTCTATAAATTAATAATGTCAGGACTAGAGAAATTTATTAATTTAGAGAGTTATTAATTTATCGATAAATTAATAATTATTAATTTAAAGAGTTTTTAAGTAATTATACAGTACATACCAAACAAAAAGGCAAATTAGTCTATGCCTCTTAGA
>Ga0315914_1010331_pt1 | contig 11652 bp, 2 predicted proteins | sample MpolenodulesMG_FD_203920 | JGI IMG/M metagenome (GOLD analysis project Ga0315914, IMG submission 203920) | Medicago polymorpha root nodule microbial communities from Los Angeles, California, United States - elongated nodules | ecosystem: Host-associated > Plants > Roots > Nodule | place: USA... | reverse complement strand
TTAAATTGATTTTCTTATGTATCTTCAAAATAATAATAAGAGAATTTATAACACAATAATTTGACGCATAAATCGTGCTTTGACATTTAATCCGTATGGACCACGGTTTGTTGCTAGTTTTTTTTATTAAACATTTAATCCTAAAAATCATTAAAAAAAACCAAATAAAACTAAACGAAAAAAAAAATCAAAAAGAAAAACCAAAAAAATATTAAAAATGGTTGTTCCCCAAAGCCTATGTAAAAACCAAAATGAAAATAAAACAACAACAAAAAAAATTTGAAAACAAATGCTTGTTCGCCAAAGCATGCATAGAACAAGGCATTTGCATTATTAAATATTAACAAGGGTATACTTATCAATAATTTTAGTTTGAGATGCAGAAAAGAAAAAAATCCGTCAAGAACTGAGATACATATGGTGGTGGTGTACAAAGTAATGTTTTCTGAAAGGGGAGGTGTAATTCAAATTTTAATTTAATATAACATTCAATTATGTTTGTTCAAACCAAAATACCAAACAAAACATGTAGCAACTTGTTACACTGGCATGTGTAGGTAAAAAGTGACATTTTCCATGGTGGGAAAGGATTCACCTTTCCCATGTTAACCTTCACCTAAATTTTAATAGAAATATATTTATTTATTTTAATACAATTTATTTAGAGGAACCCAAAAAAGTGAAGAGAGTCACATATAGGCCCCGTTTGGTTTGAACTTATTTTGAGCTTATGAAAAATAACTTATGTAAATAAATAAGCTTTTATTTTAATTTATAAACTCTCACTGACAAAAATTGTATCTTCATAAACGGGTTTTTCATAAACTACCTTAACAACTTATAAATAGTACATAAAAACTTATTTATTTGCATAAGCTGTTTTATATAAGCTCTAAAATAAGCTAATCTAAATGGGCCCATAGTGAATAAAATACATTTTCTTCGATCTTAAATATAAGCAAAAGTTGAGTCAACAAAAATGGATGTATTTAATCTAAATTTGTACTAAATACATTTATTTTTGTTGATCGAATTTTTGCTTATATTTAAATGTCAAAGGAAGTAATTTGAAAATGTGCATAAAATTGATGGTGTACATTCTTGTCACAAGTTGTTATGCAATGAGTGAGCTATATATCCAACCCATATTATTCCAAGATTTGACTTTAATGAATTCCAAAAAGGAAAATTGATAACTTGTTATGTAATGACTGAGTTATATATACCACCCTAATTACTCTAAGATTTGACTTTAATAAAATCTCAAAAAGAAAATCGATAACTTTAATCACATCAACACGGCATAGTAATTGATATTAATATTATTTTTATGAGTACCGCTATTTAGCACGACAAAAACCACCGACAAATTGCACGACATCATGTAATCAACAACGCACACCACCCTTTTCTATTTTATGGGTATTATTCTAAGTAAAATTATACATCCTATTAAAATTACACTACAATCAAGTCTCTTGCACGACATAGCATAGGGGTGCTACCTCCTACATCTCAAAATTAAGCTACAACCAAGTTAGCACCATAGCTCATCCTTCCCATGACCGACTCACTGTAGTTGTTTTCATCGTCGTTGTCGACCCAGTCATTACTCATTATCGAAGTTGTTGTCTTCGTTGTCGCCATCGCCGTTGTCGCTGCACAACTACCATTGTCATTATTGTTGTAACTGTCTTTACCGTCGTCGTTGTTGTTGCCACTGTCGCCGTGATAGGTCTCTTTGTAGTTGCAATTGTGGTCGTTGTGTTGCTACTGCCCCTCAGAAGTTGCAAGAGAATGGTTGAAGGAGGTTTAATGGAGGATGGGGTTTAGTTGAGGGGTTCGTGTGATTTGCACGAAAATTTTAGTCGTGCACTATAGCATTATTGTATTTTTATACCCAACAACCTAGCGGTCGGCAATTCACTTTAAAGTGAATAAGTGAATGTCCAGAGTTTGAACTTTGATCTTTGTATATTAATGTGTGACTTTGGGATAATGCAAACAGTTCAACCAAACCGGGCCTCCAAAATGCATGGACCTAAAAACAAAATTATAACCTAATACCCACACCCCACTCAAATAAAAAATAAAAAAACATATGTTTGGGTTTTCTTTCTTGAGTACGTGTTTGAGTTTCTTCTTCTCACTCAACACCTCTTTTTCGCTTAATATTTTTTATTTCGTTTCATGTTTAGAAGTTCTTCTGATTCTGATTATTTAATAAAGTTTAGCTACGTGAATTTTGTTATATGTTACTTAATGCTTACTAGTAATTACTTTTCAAAGTCTCAGTGTATAATTGCTAATTTTGTTGAATGTTGCAAATATATGGTTCTAATAAAAGTTGAATGTTGAATGTCCAAATCTTTGTTATATGTTGAATGTTGAAAAATATAATTGCTAATTTTGTTATATGTTGAACGTTGATAAATTTAGGTATATGCCTCCTAAAATTTTAGGTTCAACATTTTTTCCAGTCTTCCTCTATGCCTCCTAAATTGCCTCTTAGGATTATAAAGTTTTAAAAAAAATTGCGTTTTTATTTTACTTGAACATATTATACTTTGAGAGTCGAGCCTTTTATTTCATAAGAACCGCACTAATTTATGTTAAGACTTTTCTCCATTAAAAAAGGATGTTATGTGTCAGAACAAATATCTTACACATTTCCTCAAAAATAAGAATAATCTCACTGATTTGCGTATCCAACAAATTACAAAGATAAATCATTGTTAAGTGTGGTAGATATTGGTATTTACATGGTTAGAAAAAAAAAATCCAAAACAAATTAACTGTTACTATCTTTTATGTTATATTCCAGAATATAGTTTCACCTTTCACGTAAGATGTAATATTTTTCTACTTTACCTTACACACGAAGTGAAATCTGACATGATGGCCCTCATGTGTTTGCTTGAAAGAGTATGAAGAGAATCATAGATCATCACAGACTCACAGTTTAGGCTAGGCTGTGCAGGTAAGCTATAAGTTATTGAACTGTGATGATATGCGTTGGTACAAAAAATTGACAGTGATTTTGGTTACTGAAATCAGCAAGGGATGAATGAGATACACAAAGTAAAGTACTAAAATAGCTTTTGAGGTATGAGACATTGACAGACTCATGTTAGTTTAATTATTTGGGTCAATCGTGCGTATTACATAGACATAACACTTTAACCTAAAATCTTAAAACAACTGGTTCTTGTTCTAACTGATGTAAGACTTCTAACTCACACTTGTTATACAATTATTTTTCTCCAAATATGAGTTAGTCAATTCATCATGTTTACCCCTCAAGTAGAAGCACTTTCATTCGTGCACACTTGCTTATACTTATACCACCTAACAATCGAACTTGGAGTCTTTTTCAAGGGGAGAGTCGTATGATAGAAAAAGTTGAAACAATGATAGAAAAATGTATACTTGTCTCTCATTCTGTTGCTAACATTAAACTTTTGTGAGAGATAATTCTTTTTTTTTTTTTTATAAAAAAAGAGAGAATTTTATAATTTACTAAACATGACTTTAGAAAAAGTAAATAACACATAAAATGACATAAAAGTAAAGACGAAAAGTTGTGATGGAAAATTTTTTGAAAACTAAAAGTTGAAGAAATTTTTTTCAGAGATTAAAATAAAAAGTTGAAATATTTATAGAGATCAAAAACATATTTAACTCGTTTGTTTTTATTTATTGTACAAAAAAATATATTTGACTCGAGGAGAGACAATATTTTTTCCAGCAGCCAGGACTCACACTCCTACTATACTTATGAGCAAACCTACAATCTTATCTCATACTCGTTTTCAGTGTGTGCTGGATGGATCATAATTTTATTCATATGGCGTTGAAATTGATGACTTTGTGCTGCATGAAACATTCAATTTTGTCCTTTCTTTTAGCCATATGTAAATGATAGAGAAATTAAGATTGAATATTGTTCATTAAACCAGATAGAGACACAAGATGCTTGAGAGTCAGCCTAACTTTTAATTACAGATACGCCGGGGTGTATAAAACAATCGACCCATTTCAGATTTCACAAGATTTTTGTCTCCTGCACGTGCATTTAGCCTTCCATTTATTTCATCTCATTATTGTTTTCACTTTGACACGTACAATTTTGTTGACAAATGTTACAATCTATTTATCCTCATATTTTTTCTATCTAAGTAAGTACCTTTTCGTACCATATATGTTTTCTTTTGAATTTTCAAAGGGCAATGGTTAATAATATAAAAAGAAGTTTATGAAAATTCATCTCAGTTTATAGGAATATCACGTTATATATGAAGTGATCGAGATTTGAACTTTAGATTTTTTACTTATTAACTTTTAAGTTGAATTTTTAGTCACTAGGTTACTTGCTTAAAAAAGTAAAATAATAACAGAAAAAGAAAATAATAGTATCGTTTATTGGTGGAATTTTATTACTTCTAATTCTATGCAGGTTATTACTCTACAAGGGCATTATTTGTGGAACAGATTTGCTATCGCTTATCATATTAAGTCTACCATTTGGCATGGTATTAGATGTCTTATTAAATACGTTTGTTTTCAGGTTTTTGCTACTATACTAAGAAATGCATGTAAAATAGTAAAAATAGCTTGTGTTTGATTGATTTTGTGTAATCATTGTACATGGTAGGTGTTTAAAGGAAAAATTATTTCTACTTGTCAAAAGAACATGGTCGATAGCGTCTAGCCTTGGTCGGCTAATTCCGTTAGTAGTGCATTTGTGGTGCCCGTCGTTGACAAGGTTTATATAGTGCACAATTTCTCCTCAACATGTGCCTCCTTACTCATTTTTCCTTACGGTTAGTAGTGCAGTGCTCCAACATGAAGTGTTAAATTAGCCTACAAAAATTGGTATCGAGAGAATCGTACATGAGATTTTGAGTAGGAGCAAGACCCAAGTCAACACCACCAGACTAACGTAAGTGGGTTGCTTAATTATATAAGCTCAGTTTGATGTCTTCAAGACACATGTACTAGTTAATTGACTTGGTTGGCCTTTGTTTAGCTAAAATAATATTTGCATAACATTCCAACAGTTGGAGTATGTGATTTTCTACTCTGTTAAATAGGTTTGGATCTCATCCCAAAAGCTAGCTTAAAGGATGATGATACTTAAACATATTTATAGATTCAACAACCGGAAATCTGAGCAATGTGGGGCAAATAACAAACGACAAACAATTTTAAAACCAACTTCAACACTTACCTTCACGCCTAGCGTGGGCCTGGGTTCAATTTCCATATTGCAATTCTTAACTCAGCTTTGATACCATGTTAAATAGACTTGGATCTATCCAAAAGCTACTTTAAAGGATATAAGGGTACTCAAGGTATATATGTACATTTAACGGCCTGAGACCCTAAACAATATGAGACAAATAACAAATTACAAACAACTTAAAAACCAACTCCAAGAGCAAATATACGGACAAAGTATTTAACTTACGGGAGAGTATGCGATTTTCACTCACAATTAGTATATACTCAAATAGTTTGGTCGTTTCACTTAGATAGGGGTGTATATGAATTTCTACTCACAATTAGTAACAGACAAAGTATTTAATTTGTGTACAACTAACCCAACAAATTTATATACTAAATTTATTTCGGTCAAAATAAAACACGCACACAGACATGAAAGAAAAAAGAAAATCTTAATTTTTGTCTTTATGCAATGCAGCCAAGTCTTGAAATTTCAAGCGTGCAAAAAATGTAGGGTAGGAACCTCACACATACGTGCAAGATTTTAGTGGTGGCATGTACTGCAGACTACTCCAATAATTGAATTGATAAAAAACATTCATATTTTAATGAGCTATGTAATATAATATAAATACTAGCTACCAAACACCTATGTTGTAGGTAGCTACATGCACCTATATTCATGTCTTTCCTTCACCTTGCTCTTTTCGATTTTGGCTTCTTATGTATGTTTTTCATTCACCGTCACAGCCACAAACAGCAAGATTTGGACTGAATAAGAGACATGATGATGATATGATATATTGATATGGTCACAACCAATTAAAAGCAGAACCCTGAATCTCCGCATAATTTGTATAATTATTAACAGAATTATTTTTATAATAGTACAATAATAGTATAATAGTAGTGTTTTATTTAGCTTTTATGATTGGAAAAAGTACTCATATCCTATCTCCTACCGTTCATAATAGACATGAGTCTCAATGTGTCTTTTAACTAAATATCTTTGGATGAGTTATAGAATTTCAGATGGCATTTTTATTTTCGGCAAAGTTAGTAAAATGTAATTTTGCCAAAATTAAGATGTTTAACGCGATTTTATAGATTTCACCTCAAATTATATATAATATGAGAAAGTTTAGTATACAAGAATTGATGTATCTAACTCAAATTTGAATCAATACATCAACTTTTATTAACTATCTTTTTTGTACGTTATATTATCTAACTTTCTTTTTTATATATATGTTGGAACAATAATTAAAAAATTGTTCAAAAATATTTTTTTGTCATGGAAGAGATTATTAGAGTGAGTCGTAGACTATGCTGCTCTCTTTAAAATGTTTCTTGGTACTATTTAAAATTGTGCAAGCAAACCATCAACCACGACATCTTCAGAATAAAATAGTCAAGCTACAACTGTTTCGAACACCTACTGCATATGATCCGTTCTAGAAATACACATTCAAATATTATGCTAAGATTACTCTAATATGGTATTGAGACCACTATAATATGTCACTAAGACCATTCTAATATGATACTCATAGCACTCTAATATGATATTTCCATCATTCTAACCTATAACTTCGCTAAGGGTATAAAATATTGAAAGAGACAATATTCTTAATATCATTCTTATATTTTCGAACGGACAATTTATCTCGAAGGAACTATGATCTTAAGAATACTCTTAATTTCGAAGGTACAAATTTATTGAAGAGATTGTGCTCTTAAGACCATTATTAATTTTGAAAGGATGTTATAACTCAAAGAAACAATAATCTTAAGAACACTCTTTAAATCTGACATGACAGAAACATGGAGAAGAAATGAACAACTCATCAACACAAGTAGAGGGAGCGAGGAAAGAGAAAGTTGTTTTACAGCTCAAGAAAACTTTTGGTGTAAGTAGAAGTGAAGGATATGAGCTCTATTCATAGGTGAGTAGCCAAAGATAAGTTACAAATCCAATGACTATGATTAGTTGATCGTTACAAAATGAATGGCTTGATCTGGACTCATAAATGAGCACTTAATGGGAGAATTGACATAGGGCGGGCGTGTGCATGTGTGTGTTCAGCATGCATTGACATGTGTTAAGCGTATAAACGCGTGCAAATCGCTTACATGGAGATAATGTGTACCAAAACAAAAAATTTAAAAAAAGAGTAATTAAATTTAATGTTTTGGGTCTTAAAAATAACACCTCCACCATATAAACACTAGTATTATGTGTAACCTACCCGATATTGGACATAAGAATTTTTCAATTCACACACAAACACAATGGTTCAACAATATCTAACTGAAGGAAGTATTAGGTAGAGTCGTGACATTATTGATTATTATAATTGAGACAACTATTCAAAATGAATTATGTATTTCAAAATTTAACTTATATTAGTGTTTTCTTTTCTTATTTTTGTGTAATAAATGTAGATAAAATCAGATTTTCAATCATTGAGTAACTTGCCAACTCGCTATTTATTTTACCTTTTTTGTTAAGTAGTTTACGTGTTAGAAATTCATCATTTTAAGTAAATAAGTGATGTATCAGGGGTTTCAACATCAGCTCCAGAATATTTATGAAATATCTTACTAACTGAGTTAAACTCACAGGGATTGTCAACTCACTATGTAATTCACTTAACGAATAAACAGAAATAGTCACAAAATTAATCGTGAAAAAGATTTTACAAAATTTAAAAAATTAAAACACTACTTAAGTTATTTTTGAGGGGTTAAAAAGTAAATTATTAAAATTGTAATTGTAAATCAACAAACATAAAAGACTGAAAATGCATTATGCCAACAAAAAACGGACTGATAAAAGCATATATGTTCCTTGCGGCTACATAGTCTCCCCTTGCGGCTTGATGAATGTACACACCCCCAACATTAATATCTTTTGGATTGTATATGTCTCTGCAAAATCTCTAATTTGTATTTCAACTAATGTTTAAAATTTGATGGGTAACCGACTTGGTCAAAATTCTGTATTACTGGTTGAACTAGTGGACAATTAGTTATTTTTTTGAAAGATATAGCAAAATTTACCACTAGTTTTTTTTTTTTAGGGAAAAATTTACTACTAATTGAATTGAATAAGTATTGATTTAATCTTTATTTTATATATTTTGAATGCTAGAACACACCTATCCATTTTTATGAAGGTAAGTTTTAACATTGTGCATCTTTAACAAAAAAAACCCAATTTCTTCTTTTTAAAATCAAGTAAATATAAAAGGCAGTTATGTAATTCGCGATTTAATGTTAATTTTTTTATTAGTGTATATGCGTGCATGTGTGCATCGGGGGAGGTCCGTCGGGTTGTGGAAGTGGCAGTAATACATTTTTCTTGACGAATAATTGGGTGGGAGGAATTCCGCTGCGGGATAGATTCTCCCGCCTCTTTGATTTGGCCGCGGATAGGGGGGTTACGGTGGAGGAGATGTCGAGGAGAGGGTGGGAGGATGGGGGGAGCGTGGGTGTGGAGGAGGCGCCTTTTTGCGTGGGAGGAGGAGCGTGCTAGGGAATGTTCTGTTTTGCTGCATAATATTGTATTGCAGGAAAATACTGTTGACAGGTGGAGATGGCTTATCGATCTCATTAACGGCTATTCTGTTAGTGGGACATATCACTTTCTCACGATGGCGGAGCTTTCATTTGATTGGGAATTGTATGCCGATATTTGGCATAAACATGTCCCGTTAAAGGTTAATGTGTGTGCTTGGCGTCTTATCCGTAACAGACTTCCTATCAAAGACAATCTTGTTCGGCGGCGTGTTCTTCTAATTGACGACAATGTATGTGTCAGAGAATGTGGTTCATTGGAGACTGTGGAACACCTTTTCCTAGGCTCTGATATCTTTACCTGTGTGTGGTCCTCGGTCTTGCAATGGATGCGCATATCCTTCATCGCACCAGCTACAGTTCGCGATCATCTACTTCAGTTTGATCACCTGGCGGGGTTCCCGAGATCATCACATTTATTCTTCCGAATAATCTGACTAGCATGTGTCTGAGTTATTTGGAAGGAGCGGAACAACCAGGTGTTTAATCAGAAAGCACTAGATTCACAAGCTATTTCAGACAAGGTTAAGTTGCTATCTTTCTCATGGTTAAAGGCTAATATGTCTTATTTTGTTTTCGCCTACCATGAATGGTGACACCACCCTTTTTCATGTATGGTTGTTTTGGTGTAATTTTCATCCTTTTCTATGTTTGGTTTTTTCATCGTTCTCTACTTTGAAGCACAAATGACTTGACTTTGTAATCTTTTGAGGGTGATTCTCTTTTACACACCTTGTGCGAGATGAACCACGTTGGTGTTTAATATTATATTCCATTTTGGCATGTTAACATATATATCTTTGTGTGTGTAATGCTAAATAACTTTTTATTTATAACTCTTGTAACTTTGCTCAAAAAAAAGAATTGGAAACAATTTATTTTCTAGACTTTAAATACTGATATTAATATTATTGTCATATCATTTTATAAATAAAAGAAGACTTTTTTTTTAGTAATAAATAAAAGAAGACTTATTGAATGTTACATTTTACATTTTGTTTTCTAAATTAAATTTGATTTGACTCCATGCTTGCTGAAGTGATGGAAAGCACATTTTGGTGGGTAGTGAAGATTTTATTCTTATAATTATTAATATTAATAACATATCATTTTATAAATAAAATAAGACCGATAAAATGTTAAATTTTACATATTTTTTCCGAATTATATTTGACTCCATGCAGGTGAAGTGATTTGAAGTGATGGAATGCACATTTTGGTGGGTAGTGAAGATTGTTTTCTTACAATTTTTAATGGTAACAGTCTAATCGATTCCGTGTATATATACCGTACCACAACTTCTAAGAATATAAAAAAAAATTGCAAAAAAAAATGAATATAAATAAATGTGAATTGGCCAAAATAAATCTCATAATACTTAAAACCTATTGTATTTTAGCAACAAAAAAAAAAAGCAAGTGAATTTAACAAGAAGTTGAGCAAATAACAATGGCAATCAAACTCAACGTTCCGAACAAATAACTTTTCAACACAATCAATTTTCTAGTACTATTTTTTCATTCATAGAGGTGTGTTATTTTTTTTGTGAGTTTTATATTGTTTAAGTATGATTGCTTAAGAATAAGAAAAAGTTCAAGTGTGGTGTGATGACACGAAATCATATAGGGGTTTTTTGGTCTTTTTATAGCCGTTTTAGAGTTAAAGTAGCTAGTTTGAATGTATTTTAGTTGATTTTTCTAAAGGTTTCAATAAAAAATCATGAAATGGAAAACGTCTTGAAACCATAGAAATCCACCCAAATCAGACAATTGTGTAACCGTGCTATACTTTTTACAAGTTTATTATTAGTGATTCTCGGGGCATAATCGTTACGAATGTTTTGGTGAGAATAAATGGATCAAGGAGTGAAGGAAATAGATGGAGTCAACCTCCACCTCACTCACGATGTGTGGTATGGTTTGCGCATCGCGGTCTCATAAAGTAATTGGCCATATTTAGTCTTGCATCAACTCGCGTCGCAGACTACAACTATGTAACATGAGTTTTGAAGGAAATGAAAACTGATTTCCCTCATCCTGACTCACGTCGCGAGATTAATACCCCGCATCACAGGTCAACTATTCCGAAAAATGAGGAAAACGCACGCCTATATAAGGTAGGCACATGGGTCGGTGAAAAGACACCTTTTGACGAACAGAAGAAGGCAGAAACACGATTATGAAAAATCATGAGCAACTGGAGCCACTTGGGAGTCAAGGAATCATCAACCGATGGTCCTTTATTTTATTTTATTTTTCCTTTTCATATTCAATATTTAGGTTTATGAAGCATGAGTAGTAATTCTTAAGGTTTAGTCATAAAGGAGGAATTTCTCTATAATTGTTTGATCATGTAACTTATTGTCCTTTGAATTCAATTGAATGACCATAAATCGATCTATGTCTCATGACTACTAACCATATCTTTAAGGCTCAACTTAATTTAACCGTTAAACCTTTATTAGCTTTAGGAATATTCATTAATGCTTTGTGATGATAATTTGGTGTTTTTTAAATAATTCAGAGAAGGAAATCTGACATGATTTATTCGTTTTAACCCCCCACCCCCCCCGACTGGTGTAGTCGTTAAGTTGGAATTATGAAATCCTTGTAAAGACAAACTTATAAATTTTACAATGTTAACATACAAAACTAAACAAATGAAGATATATACTTAAAATTCACATGAAAAATGAGCAGGAATTGGAGACTGATAGAGAAAATACTAAACAACATTAGCATCTTGGCTCTTGTACACTAGTGCAAATCAGGGATACAAAACCTGTTTTTTTGAGATTTAAGACCTGTTTTTTGTCGGGGTTATATCATCGGGTGTTGTAAGTTTGAG
>Ga0315914_1010330_pt1 | contig 11653 bp, 4 predicted proteins | sample MpolenodulesMG_FD_203920 | JGI IMG/M metagenome (GOLD analysis project Ga0315914, IMG submission 203920) | Medicago polymorpha root nodule microbial communities from Los Angeles, California, United States - elongated nodules | ecosystem: Host-associated > Plants > Roots > Nodule | place: USA... | reverse complement strand
CCATCCCTACTTGCAGACTTGTACTTCTTGTGCAAGCATTGCGTCTCTAAATGATATTTTGCCTATTAAAAAAAAAGTTACACATATAGGCAAATTTTTCCTACTTTTTCTTAGTAGCTATGTTTTTTTTTAAATTAAAAAAAGTAGCTATGTTGTATTCTATTCATATATAAGAAAAAGTTAGAAAAATAAGGAATGTTAATCACAATTTATATGAACTAAAAGATCATAGAATTTAAGTTTACAAAATATTGCTCAACTTTTGAAAATCTCAAATCTTCGTCCCAAAGAAATTGTCCTTCAAAATGCCGACCAGCAACATCTAAGAGAACTGAAACACTAAAATGTAACAAGACACCAGAGTTAGGAATTATAGAATTGATTTACACACCCTTGCCTATAAAACTTGCATACAAAAGCTTAGTGGGAAAGTAAATAAAAAGTAATTTTAAAAGTAGGTGTGTCTTTTCCTACACATCATTTACTTTATTTGTAATTTTATTTGTATTACACTACACATAATTTACTTCTATAATTGAAAATTGTTTTCAAATTCTATTTTTTCCGCGTTTCAGACATAAGTTTGATTTTGAATCAATGGTCAATCTTAAAGGAAGATATGTCTGCAATAGAAAAAGTCTATGAGAAAATTGAGTTTCATTCCACTCCATTATCTAGAACAAAGCGTGTCATAAAAAATAGAGGAAACGAAATTGATGAATGCATTAAACGTGATAAGAAAATAACCACCGATGGTGGTGGTGGTTTCGACAAGGATGAGGTAGATGAAGACATGAAAATGAGAGAAAAGGACGGTGGTTCTACTAAGAAATAATATGCTAAAGTGGAAGGTGATGTTGATAAGAGTGTGATTTTGACTGAAATTATTCGATTTGATACTGATGTGGGTTTGATTGGGCTAAACAAGTGAACGATGAATATTGATGATTGTTTGTTTAAGGTTAAAGAACCTAAAGTGAAGCGTTAGCGACACAATGAAAACAACTTTAAAAAGAACTTTGATAAACTTTCAAGTGATTTTTCAAATCATAGTGGCCGTGTGTCGAGTCACAAAGCGTGTGTATGAAGGAACTGGGAAATCTGTTGGACCCGAAAATTTGAAAGTGGGGGTTTCTTCTTTTCTTGGAAAGATCTTTAAATATATAATTGAAGCTAAAGATATTGAAGTTAAGGTTGGTTTGTTACTTTAAAAGGTCTCTAACGTTGATCATGACAATTGTATGAAGAATATTGAAGTAACAAAATAGCCTCAACTTTAATCTTTTAAACTTCAACTATATGTTGAACGATCTTTTCAAGACATGAATAACCCTCCACTTTCAAATTTTCGGGTCCAACAGATGTTCCAGTTCCTTCATACACACTCTTTGTGACTAAACACACTTCCACTATGATATGCAAATTGACTTAAAAGTTCATCAAAGTTCTTTGTAGAGTTGTTTCATCGTGTCGTCGACGTTTCACTTTAGACTCTCCAATCTTAAAATGTTAATCATCGAAATTCTATGTACACTTTTTCAGCCTAGCCAAACCCACGTCAGCATCAAATCGAATCATTTCACTTAAAATCACACTCTAATCAACATCACTTTCCACTTCAGCAGATCCTTTCTTCGCAAAAAGACTGTCTTTTGTTCTTATTTTCACGTCTTCATCCACCTCATTCTTGTCACAACCACCACCACCAGCCGTGGTTATTTTCTTAGCACGTTTATTGCATTCATCAATTTTTTCCCTCTATTTTTGATGGCACACTTTGTTCCAGATAAGGGAGTGGAATGAGAATGAGACTCTTCATTTTCTTATAAGCTTTTTCTATTTCAAGCATATTTTTCTTTTAGATTGTACGCTTATTCATAGTCAAACTTATTCTTGAAACACAGAAAAAATAGAATTCGGAAACAATCTTTAATTATAGAAACATAATAAGGTGTTGTATACAACAAATAAAGTTACAAATAAAAGTCAATGATGTGTAGGTAAATACACACCTACTTTTAAAATTATTTTTTGTTTACCTTGTCACTAAGCTCTTATTTGCAATCCTAGCCAATTATATGTAAATCAATTTTGTAATTCCTAACTCTGGTGTCTTGTTACATTTGAGTGTTTTAGGTCTCTTAGATGGTGTTGGTTGACATTTGGAAGGACAATTAGTTTGGGATTACGATTTGAGATTTACAAAATCAGACAATCTTTTGTACATTTAAATTATATGATCTTCTTTTAGTTCATAAGTATTATGATTAACATTCCTTATTTGTTTAAATTTGGTTATATATGCATAGAATAAAATAGAGCTACTTGAAAGTGATCCTAATTTGTGTATATGTTTCCCTTTTTTGTGAAACAACAAAATATTATTTAGAGACGCAACACTTGCACAAGAAGTACAAACGTTCAAGAAAGCACTGGTTGCACCAACATCAAACAATAAAGTCAAACGAGCAACAATAAAAAGAACGAGAGCAGCCCCACACAACTCCCGTCATTGGGCACAAAACAGAACCCCTAAAGTTAAGAAAAATAGATAGTCGGATAGCCACAGAACAACAGTTGAAACAAAATTCTACAATAGCAAACTATCAATGAAAAAAATAGTCTATCGAACGAACACTCCATGTAACAACGTGTCGGTGTAAAATATTGGTTGGAAACAAAGCTGATATGGATGAAATCTAAATTGTATGCAAACTTTGAGGACCTTTCTTATTCATGTAACATGAATAAACATAAACAAAATCATAATATGATCATATATGTATACAAACCTAAAATTATATGGAGACACGTTTGATATACGGTGAATAAACACAATACAATTTACCTTTAGTAGAATGATATTTCATGCCTTTGTGTAACACATTCTTTAACTAACTTAAATTAATTAAATAAAATCTTTTTTTTTCTTTATGAATTTTTGTAAAATTTCAGCATGACCTATTTTAAAAATTCAGCCTATGTATATTAGCAAATGATCTTATGTTGTGTTATAAGTGTGTTATGACCCAAATATAGCATCAAGCCCATGCATTATGGTATGGGAATGTTTCTCAATAAGCCCCCAATATCTCTAAAGCTCCTAAATACACATTCGATATTTATCTACCAAATGTGTATTTAGTTCGGAAATTATCTCTCAGATGTATATTAGGAGGTCTCCCTTGATAAGTCGTACATATTTCTAGAAGAACCTTGATATATTCTATTATATATGATATAATATGATATGATAAGGAGAAACAAATGAGTTATATATAATTGTCCACACTTTTAATTAAGGTTCATATTTCTTATTTCTAACCAACTTGTTATATCTTAGTCACAAAAATATTCAACTCATTATATCTCTGTATATGTTCACTCTTGATAGATTATATTATTGTATATGTTCTTGAATTAGTTTGTTTGATAAATTAGTCGGATAAGAGTTAATTTTTCTAATATAATTGTCATTTAAAAAATAATTTGAGGACCAAACATTTGAAATTTTATAACTAACTTTTCTAAAAAAATTTTGTTTGTTTGTACAACTTTTCTAGACTTATAGTTATATTCACTCTGTTCTTTAAGTTAGAAAACATAAACAAGATATAAGAACTCCATTTTTAGCATGGTATTTAGCAAAAGTGTTAAACAATCTAATGATGGAACGAATAAAGGTCCAAGTAATTTTTATTTTTTTTTAATCAATTTAGATATTTGGTCCATCACCATCATTTACAGCTTTTATGCTTCGAATCTTGGTTTTTTTCCCTTTATTTTTTATCCTTTCTTTTTCACACTTTTTCTTATGGAGCAATATGTGAATGTAAATCCTAGCTTTCCACATATTCTATTAAAAAGAGATGCTCTTCATGTTGATGTTGACATAAACAAAAGCACTCTTCTCTTACGAGAGGAGTAAATCGTTATTTTGATCCTAAATATGTGAGAGGATATCGATATATTCCTTGAATATAATAAAATTGGAAAAATATTTAATAATTTTATAAACTAAAATAACTAAAAAAACATATCAAAATTAACAAAAGACAAATTTGACGATCAAACTAACGTAAAAAAGATACATCTACCAACGTTTTGTAGTTTTGATACATTCAAAAACTATAATATCACTTGACACATTCAAGTAACAAAATGACGGTTTTCTCCCTAAAAGAGTCACTTTGTTTAAGTGGTGTGCATATGCAACAATCCACACATGCAATTAAATGTCCACTACAAAGACAAAGGAAAACTTCCAAATAAACTTTCTCATATTAAGACAACTCTATGCCATGCACTTTGTCATGTTACAAAAAAACTGCAGCACTAGAGAATTGAATCAGAGGTGACCATAATTTTTTACTTGGCAAATACAAGGTTATACCTAATGAAAATTCACATGGGTAGACAAAAATGAAATTGCAATGTCAGTTCAATGGACAATGATAGTGTTGGTGGTACCATCATTTTGAATTTACTTGTTTGTTTTCTCCCTTGTTTGTTGGTGGTAGCACATTTTACTACCCAACTGAATGAGAGAATGGTGGGGAATAATTTTTAGCCACACGACCTTAAAATCAGATCCATGTTTCCTATGATTAATCTCCATAATTATTTGGTCGCCTAATTTGAACTTTCACAAAAAAGAAAGATATTAAGAGGTTGGGAAAATGCCGATTCACCTTGTTTTCCTTGTATTAATACTGGTATTTATTTACCCTCACTGATTACATAAAAATTTATACCCTTCTAAATTTACCAATATGTACGTACAAACAGTGTTTTATCTGGCTTTATATTCACCCTAATCTAAACTTCTTCTTTTTTGACAAAACCCTAATCTAAACTTATTCACCCTAAGTGAGAAAAACAGTATATTTTTTTCTCATCAGTACAAGAGTGATTTTTATTAATCGTGAAAAAAAAATCTGTATTTTTTTCATTACGCTTAATGCCAATAGAAAATTAAAGTCAAACAAATCATTGTTTTAGTGTGTGTTACGAAATCACAAAATGTGGGGGTTTGATTTTGATTTATGTGTTGACTTTGGTTTTTTATTGGTGTTAGTGGTAATCCACGGTCAGATGGTGTATATATTGGTGTTTTTATGGATTTTTGTTTTATGCTCCGTCTATATACGCCGCATTTGCTTTTAAATTTCTGTTTGTCGATCCCTCTTCATCTTGTACACAGACTTGATTATTAAAAAATCACAATCGAGCTTCTAAAAATCATGGTCGAAGAACTCCTTACGGTAGAGGTTGTCCACCGCTCAACCAAACACATTATTTGATATCTATAAAAAATTTTGGCATATATGAGATGTCTTCCATAATTTGTTCACTTTTAAACCTCACTTGTATTTAAGTCAATAACATCTCTCGTGAGCTTAGTTCAGTTGGTATGGACGATGCATAATATATGTAAGGATTAGGGTTTGAACTCCGGACACTCCACTTCTCCACATTTAAAATATATGAGTTTTATCCGCTAAACTACTTGACTAAAACCCTAATCTTTGGTCGGTCCTGGCTTTACTATATCTCTAATCTAAATCAAATTTTGTCCATTTAACGAAGTTAACATCTTTTTTTATACTAATGAAGTTAACACTGTTACATTAGCAAATGTGAAAAAAGAAGAGAAAAACAACTTTTTCTAAATATCTTGTCTTAAAAAGACATAATGGTCTAACAACCCTCTTTACATCGATGCCATGGAAAGTGTGTGAAAAAGTGATACATGGCACCTTGTCCCTATAAGAAAGAGATGCCTCTTGCTTGACTATGCAGATCATCAAAAAAGTTGCAAATAAGAGTTTAGGGTAAAATTCTTTTTAAACCTTTTGAAAGTAAAAACTTACTTCTGTAAATTAGCTGAGGATATGTCACTAAACTTGATAATATAATTAGCTAATTTTATCTCCCTCACTCTAAATTTCTAATGTTAATTTATATTTTTTATATGAAACTCATTCTAATTTAATTATTTTATGAAATGAAAGTTTTAGTTTAGTCTTTCAGGCTATTTCAACATTATTTTCTAAATTAAATTAAAATCTTAAGAAATAAGTATACTTGTTAAATTAACTTGAAAAAATATTAAAATTAAATTATGAACGACATACTAACATACACCCAAAAATATATAGGGTGTGTTTAATATGCTAAAAAATGAAGGATAGAACATGACAATTTCAGTTGTATGGTATTTGATTTGTAAAATTGTTTCTAAAATATGACAAACTGGAGGTAATGGACAAGACAAAATCATAAATTTTTGCCCTTCACTAAACCACAACACAACTTGTCTCACATACAAGTTATTTAATATACAAAAATAGTTTTTTATCCACCAAAAATCATATCAGATCAAAAATTATTCAATACTATAAAAGTTTATCCTGTATTGTTTTGTCCAATACATACTGTTTAGCAAATCAAACGCACCTATAATATATTTCAACCTTATTTTATAATTTCACATATTCTCAACATATAAATGGGAAAATGGGCAAAGAACAAACATGTCAAGGAATTGAAGTTGCAAATTGGTAGGATCAAAGAACAAACAATATTCTATCTATTATCTTCCTTTTCAAGCTTGCTTCCTCAACCATAGCCACGTTTCATGCACAAATTCACAGCCACTACCCACTATAGTCTAATTTAATTTGGATAGGGCATGTCTAGGATTCCAACCTATATGGCAAATCCAAGGCCTCAAAAGAAGCATTTTGCAATATTTTAAATGTTGTGCCAAAATATCATTTTTTTGAGTGAATATTATAATTATTCAAATATGATATATTGAGTTAACCAATGCATATAGAAGTGTGGTTTCCCCAATATATAATGCAACTCACTAGACAATAGACATCATGCTCCAATCTCCAAAAGACTATAATCTAAGACAGCTATTCTTGCAGGGGAATCAGTTCTTCATGCACAAAGACAAAGAAGAAAAGTGCAGGACCAGTTGGGATTTACCATATCTTTGAGTAAATAATTAATAATAAGTCCTTTAATTACTTTTTGGGTTAAATATGTTTTTTTTACCTATAAATATATCAACTTTTCGTTTTAGTCTCTTTAAAATTTTCCTTCAACTTTTAGTCTCTATAAAATTTTCAATCACTACTTTTGGTCCCTATTTTTAAGTTAATTTTAGTATTATTTTTTTAATGAAATTGTGCAGAAATGTGTAGAATATTGTAAAAAAAATTCCCAAAAAAAATTAGAATTTTTTAACAAAACATAAATTTAATATGATTTTTTAACCATCAAAAATAGAAAAATTCATATTAAATTCATGTTTTGTTAAAAAATTCTACATTTTTTTGGAAGAGATTCTTATAATATTATGAATTTTTCTGTAAAATTTTATTAAAAAATATGAACTCTATATATGAGTTTACTTTAAAGGAGGGACCAAAAGTGAAGATGGAAAATTTTTTAGGAACTAAAAGTTGAAGGAAAATTTTAAAAAGACTAAAACGAAAAATTTATATATTTATAGAGATCAAAAATATATTTAACCCTCACTTTTTTTTTTTTATGTACAAGGACATTTAATTACTTTATCAACAACCTTTTGGTACAATCTTTCTATATTTTTGCAAGTCCTAACCGAGTGTTAGTTGCATTAATGTGGACCTATGGATTGATTTACCAACTGGATTATTGTGTTTCTTTACAAGATTAAAAGGATATATCATATTGAGTTGATGATGATTTTAGCCTTGTCAGATTAATCACTGGTTCCTAACTTACATAACTTGAAAATGGTACATGAAAAAGCCATAATTATTGTTCAATTATTCCATTGATTTTATACAATACCTGTGTTTATTGAATTGTTTATATATGCAAAAAAAAATTGAAAATTACTTCTCTTTTTTAAAATTGTCTATTCCTTTGATCTAGCGGAAGTTAACTCACGCTCGACATTTTTCAGCGATAGTTAACTCACGATGGCACTTTTAAGATTGGTTGACCCGACTTAAAGTGATTGAATCGATTTAAAAAAATGTCAGCGTAAGTTAACTAACAGCTAAAAAATGTCGAGCATGAGATAATTTCCGCTGAATCAAGGGAATGAACAATTTTGAAAAGAAGAAGAGCAATTATTAAAAAGAAATGTGCATGGTCGGTCCACTTCTCTGTTTTTTTTTTTTGGTGAAATTTCTTATGACTATTTTTAAACGAGTGTTTGAGTTTGAACTCACACCTTAATTTGTGTGTAAATCTAATTCTTACTAACCAGAGGACCAATGTTCATTTAATTTGGCTTATTTGTGATATTTTAAATTAATCTCAACCACTTTGACATTCACCTAACAAAAAGCATTTCATATTTGTCTTATTATTTTTTTCCTCAAAAAAAAATATTTGTCTTATTTTTACATTTTCAATTTTGTTTTTTATGTCCTGTGAAAACAGTATGTTCACTACTATTCAAATTTTAAGTTTTTCATATTTGTCTTGTTGCTACATTTTCAATTTCAATCTTGTTTTGTATGCACTATGTACTACGCTATTTAATTTTAAGTGTAACTTATTACAAGATTCAATGATTAAAAGATTCAATCCCTGCAATTATTTTAGAGCATGGAGTTGATAGGCCAAAGGAATAGAATAAAGAAAAATGTCCATAAATATTGAAATTTGGATGGTATGAGGAAGGAGTGTGAACAATTTAAAATCAAGGAACCTTCCTAATCCAATATGTTAAACGACGTGTTAGATGGTGCTTAGTGATTACTAGTATACATATATGGACCACCTTGTCAAAGTTACTAATTTGTTTAATAAACTTCATAACCCAATAATGTTTTGGGATATATATACATGATTTGAGCTTTTATCAGCTTAACAAGAGATTCTTAATTCAAATATGTATATTAGTATAAAATCAAGCTTAAAAAATGCAACAATGTTAAAATTGTTAAGGGAGTGTTGTTCCGCTCATATATTGTGATCTTACACTTTATTTGTGAAATAAGTTTATGCATGTAAGGGTGAATGATACTGAATTTACACAAACAAAACCATTTTACAATACAAATATTAAGTATTTTAACTCCCTGTGACATTTTTTTTAAGCATTTTAAGAACCAAAACTGTTAATGAAAATTTTTGACAAGGACTAAAAGTGCTGATGGAAAAATTTATAAGGACTAAAAATGCTGATGAAAAATTTTATAGAGACTAAAAAGTGTGATTTTATTTTGTATGGGTTAAAAACAAAACTTCAAATATTTAGGGATTAAAAACTTAATTACCTTACAAAGAAACATCCTTAGATATTTGCCAAAAATAATAATTTATTTATATTGTGAGTCTAACGGTCAGTAAACTCTAAATAATAAATATAGATAGTACTATAGGCAGGATTTCAAATTTATTCAAAATAATTTTTTTAATTTTTTAATTTTTTTTTTATAACAGAGCAAATTAATGGAAACAGTGTGTGTTGGGCAATGCAATAACTGTGATGTGGTGTCACTGGGTCAGGGGTCATCAACCTCTTCCTCAGAAGGGAAGGTCCATAAAAAGCAGTAAAAAAAAGTACTTTGCACAAACCTACTTTTTCAGGTTAACTTTGCTTTAGAATTTTGACTTGAATCAACTAAATTCCCATTTTTTACCTACGACCTGGAGTGGTTGCTGGACTATGAAACAAGTTCATGCAGATTTTCATTTTTCTAAGTTAATTAACAAAATAATTTTCCTTAAAAAAACTAAATAGTTTAATTATTCAAAACAAAATCATTTAGTTATTCTTCCGATTTAAACATAATTACAAAGTTATAATTAATTATTTCAAATTTAAACAAATTTCAACTGATTTCATCATATTCAATTTTATCATTCTAAAAATAACTTTTTATTACTACTCATTTGAAATAAATTTTCATAAAAAATGACACAAAGAGAAGTAGTAGTTTAGAAGGTACACTATATTAGGTAAACTAATATTTTTTCACATGTGATTAGTATTCCTAATTTTTACCAACTTATTTACTTTTACTTATTAATCAAATTATTTAAATCCTTCAAAAAAATTATTTAAATATATTATGTGAGTCTACAATATAAAAGAGTTACTATTACATACCAATCTTTCAAAAAAACTATTAAAAGTGAACCGTTCAAAATAACTATAATTTTAATTTTAAAAGAAACATAGGTTGTTCATAATTTACTTAACTCATGATTGAACTCTGAATTACTATGTATGTGTTTGGATTTGTTTTTGCACCGATTTTGTGTCTGAAGGCAAGTTGAACATGAAATGGTGAAGCTACAAAAACATACTTATACGAAAACATGAAAATTGACTGTCCAAAGACATATGAACGTGCAAATGGTGAAGCTACAAAACAAGCTTGAAAACGTGAAAATTCACTGAGATTATGTAGAAACCACCGCTAAACCAAACAACCACGAGAGCTTTTTTCTCCTCATAATTCTAGAGTTTAAGATTTTTAAAAATAAAAAGTCAAAGAATTTGTTAACAAGTTGATGTGAGAATTTTTGGTTGAAATTAATTTTTGATATTTGAACAGATAGTGCAAGGACATGTTTGGGCTTATGAGGAACTACTGAACTAGACAACAGATAATTCCTGTCGATTTGAATTTTGAAAGACTTTGCAAAACGAGGGAATATGTGGTACATGTTTTTGCTCCCAACAACTCACGTTGCATATTACCAGTAATGGGACCCACAAAAAACCAAAATTTAAATCACATCCGTTGGTTTCCTATTGCTTACATTGCACTGTGACCTTGACACCCAATCACATTGACCAATTAGTACACTTTCCGGTCACTATTATAAGTAAAAATTTATATTTTAGATTCACTCAATTAATGATGTATACAATCTTTATTAAAGACCACATACATCATTAAATAAATAAATTTAAAATGTTAATTTTTGCTTATAAAAGTGACCAGAGAGTATAGCTGATAACGAACTAACCGACCGATTAAGTCAATTCTTTTTTGAATAATTGATTAAGTTAATTAAATCGCCAATTTTATTAAATATGTATGTAGTTTGGTTTGGTTTAGAAAAATCAATACAAATTTTTTTCCAAATCAAATGGTTTTTACAAAAGAACATCAAAATACATCAAGTTTTCACAAAAGAACATCAAAATAAATCTAATAAAATTTTGTTTTGTACGATTTTTTCTTATTGTTTTACGGTTTTAATTTGGATCGTTTTGAGTTTGAACACGCGTAAGATCTAATAAACAAAAGCTCAATGAATTAACAAAATATGGTTTAGTTAGGTGAATACATTTTAGACAATAAACGATTGCAAAAACATTCGATATGTTGAGACAAATATTTAACCATAGTTATGATTTTATCCATGCTTAAATTTGAAATCGAGACAATTATTATCCCTTCTTTTCCTAGGTGCTAGTATAATGGCACAATCTCTCTTGATTTTAGGTATCATAATAATGTTGCCATATGATATTGGCATGGCACTCTCTCTTGCTTTTACCGCACTCAGTCATAAAATAAAGTGCCACTTTTGCAGCTCACTCCATAGCAATTAAGGAGATTATATATCAGAAATTAAAAATAAAAATAAAAAGGAGAAATTTTGATATGTACTCCCT
>Ga0315914_1010329_pt1 | contig 11654 bp, 7 predicted proteins | sample MpolenodulesMG_FD_203920 | JGI IMG/M metagenome (GOLD analysis project Ga0315914, IMG submission 203920) | Medicago polymorpha root nodule microbial communities from Los Angeles, California, United States - elongated nodules | ecosystem: Host-associated > Plants > Roots > Nodule | place: USA... | reverse complement strand
AGTCTTCAAATATTAAAACTTAAAACCTTATCCCCCCCCCCCCCACCCCCCACACACACACACGTAGACATTTTTTTTAATCCAAATGCCTACTATTCTCACATGCGGAGCCAGTGCAAAACTATCCTTCAGTAAGTACAAACACATAAGGCAGAGATAAAGACTTACATTTGCTAGACCGACTGGCAAAGGTGGAATGATTCTGAATGCGGTGGGACGATTATCCAACTTGTATCTATTTACAGGCACTAATGGTTGAATCGACTGCTTCAATCCTGCAGGTTCATGTGGTTTCCTTGGTGTACTTGGTTTGGGACTTTGGAAAACAGAATTGGCCAACTGTTTATTTTTATCCACTGCTGGCTCTGCTTGTGAAGATGACATACCAATATCAGCATCAGACGATTGAGGAGAAGCCAGTTTGGCAACATCAGACGCCGTGCTCGTTTTGGGTCTCTTGGCAGGTTGCTCAGTAACAGCTTCCCCCTTGGGTCCTGTCGCCTGTGAATAATTAGAGTTAATATGATGAGAAGAAGACTTCTGTTTTATTTTAATATAGTTATGCAGAGGATAAACTATGAACACCATGTTATTACTTGAACTTAAAAAAGGCAGCATATGCACTAATTGATACATATTGTTCTGTTACCTGACACTAAACTTATCACATTACTTGGTCAAAGAAAAACGCACTATAAATCCCAAATATCATGAATCACTAAACCAATGTATCATCAACTACAATTAAAGAAAAATAAGCAATTAGGTTTTACTTGTTTCTCAAGTTTGTTCAACTGGCGCTTGAACTCGTTACGCTTTTGGTCCAGCATTTCCTGCTTCTTACGCAGTTGTTCCTTTAGATGCTCCAAGTTTTCAAGCTTCCTCTGCAAAGGAGGTGGAACCTTGGGTGCATCTGCAATTACCAGCTTAGATGGATCAGAAGGTGATGATTCTTCAAATGTAGTCCTTGAAGCATCGGGTTGATGGATATCTTTTCTCCTATCAGTGGCAACTGGATGAGATGGAACAAAAGTGGGTTGCCCACGGGGAGTTACAATTGCACCATTCCCACTACTACTAGTAGTATTTTCGCTAGGGATACAATCACGATTAGCCCACCACAGCTTGATGAAACGATTGCCCATTACAGCATCAGGTGCCCTTAGAGCAGCCTCAGCCTCTTCCCTCTTGGAGAATTGGACAAAAGCTCGTTCACTGTTCATTGGAATATAAATGTCAATAACTTCCCCAAACTTCTTAAAATGAGCAAGAAGAGCATCCCTCCTGTTACTTTTATGAGGTATCCCATTTACAAATAGAGTACGCAGTGCCTTCTGTGATGGTTTACGTATGTTACGCATATCAATCTGTGCCTTCAAAGATGCTTCAAAGGCTCTTGGGATGGCATCATCTGCTATGATTTGCTTACCTTGACTGGAAGCACTGTGACAACCTACTAATTCATCATCATCTTCCTTTGATTGATTATCCGGAAAATGAAAAGAACTCAATGTAGGGTTAGATTTTTCTTTCGTGTCAAATCTATTTTTTGAACCACCAATTCTGCCCCAGACAGATGAACTGGCACCCTGTAAACTGACAGAAGTTCTGGTAGCTTCAACTGGACAAACACTATCTGGCGCATCACTAGACATAGGCTCAGCATCATCGAGCTTTGAAGATTCCAGACCCCTATCATTCCACAGTGGTTGATCTGGATCATAAAGATCAGCTCCACTTGTGCAACCAGGACCGGGATATGCACCATCCATCGACAAACCAACATCACTGACTATGGACTTGGAAATTATTCCAGGTTTACATTTGCTGTTCATTGAAGCAGTTGAATTATTTACTGAATGCAGTGATCCTGATCCAGATCCAGTAGGTGCTCCAGTTAGGTGTGCACTTGTAAGCGAAACAGGAAGGTTGAACTGTGAAAGACTCTGAATTATGAAAAAACAAATTAATTAGCTAGTTTAACTATAAATCAACAAATATTGGTCAGTACAAATTAAGATCATGACAACATGTAATAAATACATATTGAACATTTGAAGCTTTTATCAAAAACAAGTTTGTGATACAAAAAACCAATAGTATCATGTGAAGAAACAACAAAAGCTTAGGACAACTCAGCCGAATCAGCTATCCAACAACACCATAATGTTCTACAACATAAGCAACTTCTAATGACAGACCATTCAAATTTAAATCCCTCTTAATGATTTGATTTATAGTTGTCCTTGATCTCTCTCTTAACTCTTACGATTTGGCTATCCTCCATCCAAATAACCCTCCTTGCCAGGGCTTAACCATCAATTGGTGCTACCGCAACTTTTTCTTCAATATTGGTGCTACCTTCAAATAGCCTAATCTCTATCACCTTTTCTTCAATTGGTGCTACCGCAACTTTTTCTTAATACTTTTAATCCTAATTCAATATTGTCTTATGTGTCCACTCGTGTATCATAACATTGTCATCTCCAGAACATTGGATTTAATTCCTTGTTGGCTGGTTAAAATCCAGCATTTAGACTATTCTATTACAAAATAAATACAAAAAGGGTTATGCTAACAAGTGCCCTAAGGGAATTGTTTAAGGAATCCATTATAAGAAATTTTATCTTGAAAACACAAGTCAAACACATATAAACGTAATAAGTACACAAGTTTCTATACAAAAATTACTACTTTTGGTTACTTAAACAATGCCCCAAGGGCACTTGTTAGCATTTCCCATACAAAAATACGAAGTTCCTTGTTGGCTCATAAAGAAAAATAAATATCTAATTTTCTGAGAGCAATGCCAACAAACAGACAACAGGGAGGAGAATAATTATAAAGAACGTGTCATTTAATAAAAACTCTATCCAACATACAACTAAAAGGTCGTCGATGAGGCTAGTTATTAACAGTACGCCCAAAGTAGGCACAACTAATCCCAGGAGATACGGCACGACACTCTTTACATAATATAAAGATGATATAAGATATTTGTCATAATCTAACACTCCCCCTCAAGTGAATAATTTTAGAGGTCTTCAACCTAAGATCTTTTTGTAGCATTGCCACAACACTTGCTCCAAAATAATCAAGAAACCCAATTTGGGTACTATCACCGAGTGTCTAAAACAGGTGAGCAAAACTTAACCGCTAAGAAAAGTAATAACTCAAGGCTTAACCGTTTCGCAGAAACAAGAACATCAAAGGCATAAAGGCAGCTTAACAAAAGCCACAACTCAAAGCTTAACCACTAAACCAAAATGAATACATTTAACCACCACATAAGGAAGAGGTACCAAAGCTTAACCATCAGGAAAGAAGGTAAAAATGAGCCTCAATTACTCAAGACAGAAGCAAAAATATCAAAGCTTAAACATTAAGAAGTAGCTATAAGCCAATAACTGAAGGCTTTACCACTTAACAAAAGCAAATATGCTTAACCATCACATAAGGAAGAAGTTACCAAAGCTTAACTATCGAGCAAAAGCTAAAATATGAGGCTTAACCACTCAAGGAAACAAATAATTATATAATAATAATAGGTAATATGAAAACTTATCCTGAGATACACTATAATTAAAAACTAACCCTAAGAGATACACCAAGATACCCTAACATAATACATACAATGAGCAATGCTAAGGACAGTCACTTTTACACTCTCCATTAGACACTCTCACATACAGGGTCATGTGGCCCACAACACTCTCTCATATATGGGTAACTGGTTGAACAGGTTCAAGAAATCATTAGTGTTTTCCTTTTAATTATCAGAATCTCGAAAATTGTTCCACTATTCTGTTGTAGAGCCCGTAAACAAGTAACCGAGATTTAAGAAAAGTGTGTTGTGGGACAAGTGGCCCTGTATGTGAGAGAGTGTATAATGGAGAGTGTTAATGTGACTGTCCTTAGCATTGCTTTATATACTATAAGATTTAATTATTATATTTTAACAATGTCAAATTGGAGACAAATGACGATATGTCTTCATTCACACAATTTACTTTTATATATTTTTACAGTTTGAAAAGTCTTCTGTATGTAAATTGCGCATATCTATAACTGTCAAATCAAGTAAAATATTTTTCTTTCAATATTAATTTTACTTTAAAAATATGGATATTTGCTATTATCTCAAGAAAAAACAAACATGTTCAAGAAAAAAAGGTACCTGAACATCTTCAACGACAATTCGATTTACACCATGTTCCATAGGACACATGTCCCCTCTAAGGCAAAATCCACGTTCTTCAAAATCTCTGCATCGTTGGCGAGGAATATTCACATTTAAAGATGAATTAATGGGTGGTCTGAGTGTTCCTTGTAAACCCATTGGATGAAGCATGTCTAAGCCACCATTGGGTACTGCTGGAAGTAAACCGAATGTATTCCAAGACGCATTCTGTGCATTTGATATATTTGGTAACCCTCGTCCAGTATAAAGGGCTGGATGAATGGGTCCCTGCTGAACCATTTGTGAAGCAACATCAATTGAGCTGAACCTGGATTCACGTTGATTCCAAAAACCGGATTCCCTGCCTCTTCCCCTACCAGCACCAGGATCTCCGGCAAATATATGGTTTGGCCGTATTCTTTGATTCATATCAAAAGGCATTCGAGGACCTGAAGTCATCCCAGTGCGCCTTCTGTCAAACTTGGAGTAAAAATCTTTATCTGTGGTGGCATCATTGTAAGTTCTCAGTGTTTCGAAGGCCATCGATTCATTTTCTCTGAACGGATGACGATTCCCAAAATTTTTGTGACGCTTTTTGAATGGCCTGTTAATTACAGGATCTGAAACATCTCTCTCCAATGATTGAGAACGATCTTCCTTCTTCCGATGCTTATGATTCCGATCATCGTCGTCGTCATCACTCACTTCCGTTTCTTCAGGATCACTGGCACAATCAGATGGCACAACAGACTCTGGCTTTGGAGATGAAGCTTTCAGCTCCATTTATGAACGAAATCTTTATGGTATCTTCTTCCCCGACTAGGATTGACAAGCCAGCTTAATGTTGTTTAGAATAATTCCAGAAATACAAATGGACCTACATCGATAAAAAAAATTACAGGAGATTAAATATAAGATAATTTGATGCCATACTCTAAACATAAAAGATTAACAATCTTTCCCATAGTAGATGGACAAGGCCCAAGGGCACTGACTAATTATATATGCATTAATTTAAGTATGCTTTTAATTTGGTGAGTTTCCTAGTCATCTATCCTTACACTAAGTCAGAATAAACATTTGACACTGCCAAGCAAATCTCAATCTACAAATTGGAGAAAAGTTGCGATGAAGAATATTTTGAATTTCCAGAACCCATTAAACAAACATCAAATGATGCAGCCTCAACTGCGAATCACAATCTTCCATCCAACTGTTGTGAGTGAGATATGTTTACTATGCTCACTAATCGATGAAATTAGAATTTTGCTTGTCACTATGGTTTCCCATAAACATATGAACTACGCAATATCCGTGTAAGGTAAGAAAATAAACCCACAATTACTCGTAAATCATAATCACCAAACACCAATCTGTCCCTAACAAGAAAATCATCCAAGCTTTTTATGAAACATCCAAGGCTAATCGATGACTCACAACAGTTTCCGAGAAACATGGGAACTACGCGATATTCCGTGCAAGGTAAAACAATAAACCCACAATTACTTGTAAATCGTAATCACCTATCACCAAATCGTCCCGGTCTCGTCAATCAACGACTAACAAGGAAATTATCCAAAGATCATAAATGACTCGACGACAAATGCAATTAATAGCAGCCAGCGATGCAACATATAAAAAACACTCAGCTGACTCCGAATTCCTAACAATACAACACATATTAGAAGCAAGCATTGAATAAAGAGCAAACAACCATTTTGGTCTTCAAAAGTATGAGGTGTTGTCACTGTAGTCTCTAAATGTATCAAAATTGCAAAATATCCCTAGAACCTCTTTTGTTAGTAATTTTATGGACTAAATTGACCAACGGAAAACACATTTGAGGACTATATTGACTACCTTAAAACAAATTTGAGGACCAAAGTGACTAATAAATTAGACACTTGTGAATGTGTTTGCCATTTCGATACATTCCTGGAAGATAGTGACAACGCCTCATGCATTTACGGACCAAAACGGTTGTTTACCCATTAAATGACAAAAAATCTCCTATCATTCAAAATCATCTAGAACAATGCCACTCTGAGTTCTAACTATAAACAACTGACACAAACACGGACACGACACTGACACTGGTAATAATGAGAAAATGAATTATTTGAACGTAATCACATGTATCAGTGTCGTGTCAGTGATACCGACACGTGTCAGACACCGACACGTGTCAGACACCGGACACACCTTTGATCAGACATGTCGAGGTGCTACAGAGTACTCTACACTGAACACATTTCACACCAAATACCTCAACAGCTCAAAATTCACCAATCAAAATCACAAACACACTAATTTAATTACAGTTAATTTACCAAAAACACTAATCAACTATGAAGCACTGACACACATGGACATCGGACACGACACTGACACATCGACACCTGTAATAATTTGATAAAATGAATTATTTGAAGGTAATCACATGTGTCAGTGTCGGACAACACCAGACAAACCTTTGATCAGTAATGTCGGTGCTACGTAATACTTTAAGCTAAACACATTCCACACCAAACAACGCAAAATTCACCAATCAAAATCACATACACGCAACAATTTAATCGCAATTAATTTACCAAATTAGAAAGGAAAAAAAACTAATTAACAAAACTTAATAGCTTAATTAGAAAGATATCTATCTCTCTCTAAAACTCTCTCTGATTATTGTAAACCCTAAAAAAATCTTCAGTTAGAAACGAAAACGTTATTTCGTAACTTTCGTTCAATTTTTCTCATCTTTCACAAAATCATCAAACAACAACAACAACTATAGTGTGAATGAAAATCAACGAAATCGTAAATTGATTTCAGAATACAGAAATTAACTGAAAATGAAAGCGAAAGCAATTTGAATTCGTTGATTTTGAATTAGGATAAGTGAAAATTCGGAAAATCTATGAAAAATCGTTCGAACCTTAGGATAGGAGGAGGAGTGGAAAGCGGCTGCGGCGGCGATGAGAGTTGACGGTGGCGGACGGCAATTGAACGGAAAGTGGTTGCCGTGAAAGTACGGAGAAGAAGAGAAATGGGTTGGAAGAAAGGAAGCAATACCCTTTAATCAAAATGAATATGAAATATAATTTATTTTCTTTCATTTCATTTTTTTATCCCAAGTTTTTTTACCATACTAAATTCATGTGTTTTTATATATCATTGAAAAAGATTAATATCCACAATTATATGCAGAAACATGTGATTTATATGCATAATAATAATATCATTAAAATAATAATATCGTTAAACATTTTGGACAAAATTCAAGATGGAAAGTCGTTGTATAATATGCTCTGAAAATATCTAAACTAATTCGAAAGAAATTATTAATATTCACTGATAAGATAGTCTAGTATTAAATTTGATGGCCAAATCTCGATCATGAGAGGTATCTACGCTCTATATTTGATACAACTTAAATATAATTACTTGCGGTAGAGAAAATATATGAGAAATACAAAAAGTGTATGTTGTTTTACGAGAGCAGTATAAGAGTTGGATAACAATGTTTTAAAACTTGAATTAGTCGATCAGATTGGGCTCGTGTGATGGTCGATATCAACGTCTCAAGAAGAGTTTGGTCGCATATCCAGCTTGGTTGAGCTAAAAGACTAGATATACAAAGAAATTGGTGTAACTTAATGTGAATCTGACAGTTTTCTAGTCAACCGTTGTGACAAGAATCGATCTAACCCTTGAATATTTTAAACAAAAATTACAAACATTTGCAAGAGGTTAGGACTAGTCTTGGGAGGAAATCTTTACTAATATTGAGAAAAAATTATACATATATATAGAGAGAGAGTGTCTATGTGTGTGAGAAACATGAACGAACGAGGGGACGGATTTTGGAAGGTTTTGGAATCTTACATCTTGTCTTGAGACAAAAGATAAAAGTCACAACAACCCTAACTTCTAGGAGAAGCTAGACGTATGAATATGCATTTGTGAGAACTCGAGCAAGGAATTTTTTCATGTTAATGGATTAGGTCATCTTAACATTTGTGATGAATCTGAGTTTTTGCCAATCCACGTGCAATACCGTTGTACATAATGTAACCTTTCTCTTACAGTTATCTCATACTCAAGAGAATGTGATGAAGACCATGAACATAGAAAACATCACCAATAAATTTGAGATCCACCAATACAAGTATTTCATTTTAGCATTTCTCCAAGATTGAAATACCTGTATTGTTTCCAAATTTTATGACAAACCTTTGTTTTTTCATCGAGAGAAAATACTAATTCCTTTTTTCCAACATATATGATTCCTACATTTAGTATCAAAGATTTTCTTCTTTTGAAAAAAAACATTGCTTGCTAAAAATAAACTTTGTGTATTCTCATAAGACTTACTAGTATTTTGATATGAACTCTCTACAACATTTTTCAGAGTTCTATATGTGTGATTGATTGTTTTATGCCCAAATTTTCAACGATGAAAACAACTATAATTTTTTTCTCTCTTGATTGTGTTACCTCTTCCTCTACCGTAGTTGGTAGGCACAAAATTGTTTTCACCTCTTCCTTAATTGAATGGTATTGAATTGTTGTCTCTCCATTAGTTGAAGTTGTCACACCATCTTCCTCTAATCTCGATCTCTACCTGGAGATTTCCCCATCCACCATTATTAAAATTATGACATTTACCTTCTCCAATTTGACTGGATTCAACTTTGTTGTTGAGGTTCACATGACTGTTCAAAGCTTCTTCTTTTACTTTTTTCGGTTTTTTACAATATTTTGTTGAAATGACTTCTAATAATTTCATGCTACCCAACTACTAACAAGGTGTTTGTGTCATAGGACTCAATTATTGTAGTCACCACATTGTCAAACTTCATTGACATACATATGTGAGGAATTTTCTCCACCGCCTTTGTTTTCCAGATTATCTTTTCCATACATCCTCATGTTATTGACAAGATTTATAACACAGAGAAAATATTGTTCTATGGTTTCAGAAATGAAAATCTCATGCCTTTCATATTCTCTACACAATGATTGCAATTATAATTTTTTTTTTACCATTAGCTACTCCTTTATGTAACAAAACTTCAATATGTCTCACTCTTATTTAGCATTCTCAACATTTTATATTTTGCCAAAAATTAAGTACTCAATTCCTTAACGAACTCTTGATAGTGCCAACTAGTCCTTTCTTCGAATGACTTCATCAACCCCTCGTTGTAATCGAGAATCCAAGAGCTACAAATATTGTGACTTTTTACATTTGCTATCGTCAAAAATTCTGAGTAACCAAAATCTAATTCCACATTTAATTCAGAAACGGACCAAACTATACTGTAATTAGTTGTCACACCTCTCTCAAAATATACTCAACAATTTTTTACACAATGAAAACTCTCTTGTTCCTAACGGACGTAAACTATTTTTGGCACTGACACTTGCATATCCTAACCTACTTTGATACAATTATAGTATTTGTGCGACATGTTTTTGTCACAAATAAACTCGCACGTACATATCCATCAAAGAGAGACAGAGGTCGAAAGAATTTGTTTTCAGTCAACCCTTTAACTCAAAATTCATATACACACATGCTACGAGAGAGAATAGGAAGATTTTTAATTATATATAGTTCTTAAATTGATCTATATCAAAACATGCTACAAGGATGCCTTTTTATAGGCTTCTAATGCAATAGTGAAAACTAGATATTAACACACCCATCAAAAGCAAAGTTGATTTGTATGTTTGCATCTTGTGCCAACTCTTACTAAAATTTGAAATGTATTCAAATATAAAATAAAGGGTGATGCTAATTTATGCTATAAAGAAATACGTTAAGCAACCTAAAAATAGAAATTTTTCTTTAAGATTTGTGTATTCAATTAATTAAAAGTTAAAAAATTAATTCACGAATTCCAACAAAAATTTCTATATTTAACTCATTAACTTACAACCTAAAAATAGAAATGTTTCTTTAAGATTTGTGTATTTAATTAATTAAAAGTTAAAAAATTAATTCACGAATTCCAACAAAAATTTCTATATTTAACTCATTAACTTATTCTTTAAAAGTACAAGTTAACATTTTCTTAAAATAAAATACATACAACTATCATCAAATTATACATCCATTAATTTATACTAGTGGACCAAAGCAAAGCAAATGCAGGCACTGCTTGATTTTCAATACCATCATTTGTGTTTTGTTTAAGGTCCGTTTGTTTCATGTTTTTATAAAAAAGAGTCACTTTGTCGTTTTGAAGTGTTTGTTTAGGGTTATAAAAATATTATTTTATAAAAAAAAAAAATTGACTCAAATAAAAAACTATTAGGATTAGTTTATTCAAAATATATTTTTTTTCAAAAACAAAGAGACAACATATGAACAAGTTAAAATTCATTTTTATAAGAAAAATGATTTTTATGGATCATTAACGAACATAAATAGTTTCAAATTTTTTTTAAAGATGAAACAAACGCACCCTTAATAAATAAAAAATTACTTTTTTTGACAAATAAATAAAAAAATTACTATCTAGCTTAATTGTCAAGTAAGTCTCTCAGCCTACTATAACTATGACCGTTGGAAAAAAGGATATCGATGGTTGGATAGCACCGAGAAGGGTCAAGGGCAACAACATACTAATGTATGATATCACCAACGGATTGCGACACCAAATTCTTACCCAAAATCTTAAAGTATTTAATATTTGGTCACTTTTGCTATGTATCATAAATTTAATCCATAAAATATTTGGTGCGAGACTAGTTACTCACACGAAAACGAATAACAATCGATAACAAAAAAAACGAATAACAATCTAATTCTTATGTGTATTAAGGAGAAGGACAAAACTTACCTACAGTACCCTAGGTACTGTTTTTACTGTTTGCAATTAAACAAAGACATGTGTACTTTCTTAACACAAATTTAACGTCATCGCTTTCCTTTGTTTAACGGCAGCCATTGCAAGACTTTATTTCACGGTGGATGTCACACAAAGCATTCATTGATCGTAGAATGCTTCCATTGAACATTAAACTTTTAAGTGGCTCTTGTGTTCTTTCTCATCAACCCCTAAATCAAAGCAACTAAAACTATCTACAACCCCACCATGTACTCCAACAACATACGACCCTGATGTTGTAGTTCACCACCAATTCCGATGGCAACACAAGTTTTGGCCAGTGCATTCTTTATTATTCACTTTTTCAATCAATGTGTTCCTTCCCAGAAGGGAACTACTCTTATTTAACAGGAAATCCGGTTGACAATTGTTGGCGGTGCTGCGACATGAATTGGGAGGTAAGCCATCAGAAACCGGTGGATTTCACAACGGATTCCAACCCACGACCATGTGAGAAAAAACAATTAAATCTACATCGAACTGATTCTTTAAACAATGACCCGACAAATCATGTCCCCGAAACACTCTGTCATTCCCTGGTTCAAGAACCACTCTAGACCGGATTCGCCATTGACAACAAA
>Ga0315914_1010327_pt1 | contig 11655 bp, 6 predicted proteins | sample MpolenodulesMG_FD_203920 | JGI IMG/M metagenome (GOLD analysis project Ga0315914, IMG submission 203920) | Medicago polymorpha root nodule microbial communities from Los Angeles, California, United States - elongated nodules | ecosystem: Host-associated > Plants > Roots > Nodule | place: USA... | reverse complement strand
TATCTGAGTACACTTGGTTTTGAAATTAACATTAAGGTTGATCAATTTCATGCTTTTCTTATGTTTCTGCACTACATCAGGACAAAAAAGCAATAATGTTTCATGAATAGTTCACCAATAAATTTTGTTATTCTATGAATTCTTATAGCACATCGTGGAAGTTATTAATACAGTCAAGAGGTCGTTCATTTATATTTTCAACTGCTACGCCGGTTCCAGTTGCTGCTGCTGCTCATGGTGAGCTCCAGTGTTGTACTTGAGTTGATATATCTTAAATATTGAGGCTTTCCAGAAAGCAAAACATTTATCATTTGTTCCTATTTCGCAATATTTTTTCTTGCCCTTATCCTTCATACTGATCGTTATATCCTTATATCATCTGTGTAACATGTGATACATTTTTTATCTATCCCTCTCACTTCTAGCATGATCTTATAATTTAGTGGATAGTTCTATTTACCTGATTGTTGCTTGCATTGACAGTATTGGACCGCCTGAGTTCATATGAAGGAATCATTATACATTTATTTATGCTTACTTTTGAATACAAAAATTGCTAGATAAGAATTAATAATTTTTCCTTTCAAAAAATAAAAAAGAATTAGTAATTTTAATCTGATGCAAAGAAAGAAATGTTTGGTATGTGATGGTTCAAATATTTATTCAGAGATTAAAAACATACCATCATTTCTTTTTACTATCATTTGAGTTTCCTCTTGTGAGAATCACTTATTTGTTAAAAATATGATGTAATAGTGCAGTTGCTGTTAGAGTGGCAAAACACGAGACATGGCGTAGAAAGGCCATTTGGAACCGGGTGAAAGACTTTCATTTGCTTACAGGAATCCCTGTTACAAGTCCCATTATATCCCTAATAGTTGGCACTGAAGACAAAGCACTGCAAGCAAGCCGGTCTGTATCCCTCCCTCATTTTCTCTCCCATCATTTTTGGTGCCTAATGAATAACCAAGTATTACATGAGTCCACTTCTTCAGATGCTGATCATGCAGGCTTTGCAACACTAAGCATTTGATGTATTTCTGGAACAGGCATTTATTACAAGCTGGCTTCCACGTGACTGCAATCAGACCACCAACTGTGCCTCCTAACTCCTGCAGGTTAGTACCTTTTATTGACCTGAATTACAATTTAAAAGATAAATAGAACTTATTAGAGGTGTTAAAATGGGCTCAATCTTATTAGTTTGATGTAAACCATGAATTAATTTAACAAAATTAAAGCTCGTAATCAGTTCTACCTCGGCCTCCCCCGCCAAAAAATTCACTTGCCAGACACAGATGATTCGGTCAACCCTGCGTTGTCGACCAATATTTTATTACTTGAATCCATAATTTTAAGTTAAACTTTAAATTAAAAAATAATAGTTTTCGTGAGAAGTGACTAAATGATAGAACAAGGATAACTGGTATATATAATTTAACATTAAATTACTTATGTTGTTAGTGATTTTTTTTTTTGGTGTCCATGGTCTCAAATTTTGTAAACGGTTAGGTTAGACTAGCAAATTATTAAGGGCACTACTTCCTACCGACCCAGTAAAGCCATGTCTTTCTGAAAGTGCACATTCGGACTGCACAAATTGTCCAGAAATTTGCTAGTTTTTCTAGATCCATACTTCCAAACTGATGTAGGGAGTGCTGAAAGTACCATGCAATTATTGATCCACAATAAGTTTGGCCTAACTTGGTGTAGCCCAAAAATAAGCTATCCAGCTATTGAGGCCGACCTGATGTGCATAGTGAACTATAATTTTGGGTTATGGAAGTTGAAGCTTTTTTTTTTCTACCTCTGTGATTATATATTTTTCCATGCCTGCATCTTTTACTTTTCTTTCTCACCCCTATGTTTTAGGTTGCGGGTGGCCCTCAGTGCAGTCCATACAAGGGAAGATTTGGAAAACTTAGCGGCTGCACTCTCCAATTGCATCAATTTCCAAGATACACGGATTTACGGCTGCAATGGCTATGCAAGACTATAGCTCTCCATTCTATCAGGATGAATTGCATCAATGTGATTAACTATCCAGGAGTAATACACCATTGCTAACATTATTAACAGTCTAATTTAAGGACATTGCATTTGTAGTGGTTTTTTCTCCTCTCATTTTATTCCATAACGACAAGCTATTTTGTCAACACATAAATAATTTTGTTGCAAAGATTTTCAAAAACGAAAAATAAAAAATAAAAAATATGTACTTATTTCAGAAGACTTTATGTTCCAGGATCAAATACATATTTAAGCAAAAAAATTACCAGGATTGGTTGCAACAAGACAGTAAAGTAGGGCTACCCATCAGATGATTGTGACTAAGTGTGCAAGCACCACAATACGAGAATTTAACCAACTATAAAAACAGAAGTAGCCCGTGTGCAACATGAACCCGTCTTGGAGGAGCTGTGTCCAATTGAGGTGAGTATATCTGGATAAATAAAGAAATTTCAGTTTGATGACTAAGGAAAACTCAGTGAAGCATGAAATCAACAGCAATCTTAAAGATACTTCATATACTCGATTCTACAAATTGCAAATTTCATTATACTACAACTTTATGAAGCAAAAAGATTAATGGACTTAAGCTCCATTCACATATCCAAGCAATGCAGATATTAGCAAGAACATAAATCCTGTCAGAGTTATCTGCAACCAAACAATTTAAGAGGTATGTGTCAAGAGTGTAGGTTATTTAATTTAATGACAGTAACAATTACCGATAATACTACAAAAAAGGAAGATGTGGTATACCATGTTTGGTCTGCAGAATGCCAAATTGCCTAGTGATGAGGATAAATAAAACAAAAAATTAGTGAATTAAGAGATTAAGACTAAGATTGTAGAATAATTAAGCAAAATATCAACAGAAGAGCAAGTGATGTATTGTCTCAGTGAATGAGTTTTTGTGTGGTAAAAGGCAGAAAATGAAGGAAATAATGACATCTATTGCAAAGCTTGATATTCTAATCCTTGATCACTTTTATAACTTTATACAACTCTTGATTCAAATGATAAACTTTACCCTTCTTTTCATTCCATCCGAAACCCTCTCTATACCTTAAGGCTACGCCTAACTTTGTGGTGTTCATTCAAAAAACTAGTAATGATAGTTTCAAGAAGATACATATCAATGATAATATAAATTTATCATTGATAAAAGTTTATATAATAAATAAGTTACAAGTTTATAACAAAAAATAAAAACCTTAGTTTGAAATGAAAGAAGTACTCACGGCATCCATAGGGGAAACAAAGTAACAAACCAAATCCAAAAGGGCTGTGGTACATATTTGGCCACATAGGAATGATCTATTTTTGTGTCTATGCAGAGCTGCAACCCCATGAAGCCCAGTATACATTCTCTCTCTGCAATTTGAAGAATTAATTAACCAAATAAATATAGGAACTAACCAGATAACTATGCAAAAAATTATAAAGCAGGCAAATATGTTGGCATCTAATCAATTAAATAATAATCACAAAAGAAATAGACACTGAACTGAAGTACATATTGTGTTCATTAAACACAAAACATGTAACCAGCAGCTAAAAGAAATGCAGTGGCAAGACAAATTAATGGAAGTATTCGGGTCTTTCGGATTGGCTTATTTGAGTTTATCCAGATGTACAAACATTTGTGAGACTGTTTGGAGGAGCTTATGGAAACAACTTATGACATAACATATGACATCTCTATAAGCTATGTTCAGCTTTTCCCCCCGTAAGGGATGGCTTATGAAAACAGTTTAACTTTATGTTATTGTTTGTTATAGAATACCAGTTTGGATAAAAAGCTTAATTTGCAGCTTGTAGCATAAGCGCTTATAAGATAAGCGCTAATGGATAAGCTATTTCTTTAACAAAAGATAAAATAAAGTTAAATTATTTTCCTATAAGCTATCATGGAGAACTTGTGAAAATATGTCGAGAACTGCTTATGAACTTGTAAAAAAAATTTCTCCCTATAAGCTATCTTTCAGAACTTAAGAAAATAAGTTGAAAACAGCTTATGAACACGTCACAAATTGTTCCCAAACAGTTTCACAAGCATATATATAAGCTCAAATATCTCAATCCCTGTTGAGCTTTATTTCATCTTTTATGGACCCTGGCTTATAGCATAAGTGTTTATGCATAAGCTATTTCTATGACAAAAGATAAAATAAAGTTAAATTGTTTTCCTTCAAGCTATTTTCATAAGCTATCTTGGAGAACTTATGAAAATAAGCTGAAAAGAGACAGCTTATGAACATATCAGTTGCCACAAATTGTTCCCAAAAGTTCTCCCAACAGTATCACAAGTGTTATGCCCTCAAATAACTCAATCACAACAAGCCTAGTTTATTTATACATAATCCCTTATACTATAAGCACTTAATTAAGTTGTTTATCTTTATCCAAATAGGGTTTTAGTAAAATGCTTTATTGTAACTAGGGATGTCAATGGGTATCCATGGGTACGGGTAGTATGATATCCGTCCCCGCCCCGTTGGATAATTATGGTATCCGTGCCCGTCCCTATATCCGTGCGGGTAATCCACGTGTATTTAGATACCCACGGATATTCGTGGGTACCCATGGATTTTTAATTTTTTTTTAAAAAACTTTTTTAATTACCTACAAACTTCAACTTTTAAAGATCCATAGATAACATATTCCATTCAAATTTCATAATTTATACCATAATCCAACAAAAATCATGATTCTTACATAATCCTATCATACCATAGTAAAAGGATAAAAACAACCAACATCCAAATAAACATTCAAAAAGTATAAAAAACCTTCAAATAAAAGTACTAAAGGACTAAAATCCAAATAAACATCCAAATATTCATATGCATTCGAAGTTATTTTATATATACACATAAATATTTTAGTAATTTACTTAATTTATTAACGGGTACGGATACCCGCGGGTATGGGTATCATCAAATCCGTATCCGTGTCCATAAAATAACGGGTAGTTAAATAGCCGTTTATTATATCCGTGGGTACCCGTTTAACTATCCGCCCCATGTCCATGACGGATTTTATCCGCGGATACCCACGGGCACGGATTTTTTTGCCACCCCTGATTGTAACAACTAAAAATGGAATCTTTCACCTCACAGTAAACTAAAACACACTGATCCTCTCTTCACTCAATCAAATTTCAAAAGTAGAAACATACAAACTTTGAAGAAAAATCATTGAACAAAATAGTATAATCAAAAACATCAATTTCATGTGATCTAAACAACAACAACACACACAAAGTAGAATGCTTTTTCATATCAACTACTACTCAACACAAATACATTAAAAATCATGAAATTAACAACAACAAAAAACATGAAATGTGGTGAAAAATGAAGAACTCTTACCTAGGGTAAGATTAAAATGGCTGAACGAAGTAGACTTTGAACCATGGAATTGAATCTAGAAAAGAAGCTAAAGGTAGCAAGCATGTGAGGTCGGGGTCTGTTTTCTTTTTAGGAACAAATTGGACCATTCCAACTTTGCCTCATTCCTCACTATTTACTTTTTTTGAAAGAAGATACTCTTATCTTAAGATGTTTGATTCTAAATGTGATAGGGTATATATTTTTGTAATAATCATAGATATATAGGTATATCAGGTTGTCAAAAGCAGTCCTAAATCATGTTACTACTATATAGTTTATGTTTCAAACCACGTTGAAAGCCAACAAAATAATCACCACCATGAACTTAAGTGCTTTTGAGTAATTGACCTCCAAACGCCATAAAAATAATTCAATGATTTCATCTCTTAAAAATAATAAATAATAATTAAATGCACGTTGCATTTATTTATTTATTTATTTGATAAATATCATTTTCTATCATTTTTCTCTTCGTTCTTTCTCACCCTATAAAATCGCAAATCCATCAAAATCCCAAATTCTAGGGTTTCGATTTCCAATTCATGGATTCATTTATTATTAAAAGGTAATTTACGTTAAATCTTAGATCTTCTTCTTTTCCTCTCTCTCTCATTCGATTTTTTCATTACACTTTTTATTCATAATTTTTTTAAATTTTTAATTTTGAACATCAATTTTGAACTTGATTTGTTGCTTCAAGCTCAATTAATCCGATTTTCGTTCTCAGATTTAGCTAAAGAAGTTGAAATTGAAATATGGATTTGGGAAGTGAATCGGTGGAAGAGAATGAAGTGAATCACGATGAAAATGGAATCAAGGGTTGTGATGAGAAACTAGGGTTTCAATTTGATGGAAATTTTGGTGTTAAACCAGATCAAGAAGGAATTGGTGCTGAATTGGGTAGTGAGGAAGCTGTGAATTCCAAAGGGGCACCAAGAAAGGGTGTTGGGTTGAAGAAATGGAAGAGAATTAGGAGGAATGTTGTTAGAGATCATAATTCGAGTGCCGATGAATCCGGTAAGGTTTTAAAGAGGGGTTTATCTGGGTCTGGGAATGTGAATTTGAGTGAAAATCTGCGCGGTGTTAAGGAAAAAAATGATGGGTCTTCAAGCGCTTTTGGGAATGTAGTGTTTTCTGATGGGCATGCGATCCGGGGTTCTAGTACAGATTCTAGATATGCAGTTGGATCTGGTTTTGTTGTTGGGACTGATTCGGAGAATAGTGAGGATCGGAGTAGTAAGTCTTCCACTGCAGCTAGTGAGCCGAAGGTGAGGCATGAGAAAGGCCGTGGTAGTAGGAATACGAATTCCAAGAATTTAGTGAACTCGGCTCAAAAGGTTCAGCAAGGAAAGGGATGGATTGAGAGCTCTGCGAAACCTGGAGGTGGTGGAAGAGTCAAGTTTGAGAAGGAAAATTCTATTTCCAGTTTGGATTCAGATTCGAGATCCAACTATAAGCAAGGTGTCTTTAGTACGGTTACTAGTAATGGAAAACATAGTGGTAACCCCCATGTTTACGATGGAGGTAACGATGGTGAAGCTCATACTAATGAACATTTCACCAAGGAAGATGAAGATGGTTATGGCAACGAAAACGGTGAAGATGAAGATCTACAGGAGAATTCTGCAGCAAATCAGTCTTGGGATGCTCCTGAAGAAAAAAGTGAGAACAACCAATCTACAAGTGCTGAAGATCCTTTGATTGAGTCTATCAGGAGCCTTCAGGCTGTCCAGGAAGCACTTGAAGAAGGTTTGTCCGTCCTATTTTGTGATATGTTTTATTTTTATTGGAAACTCTAAATCTATGCTAATTTGCAATTTAGATTGTTTTGTTGTCGGTGCTATGATCCTTGAGAGAAAATGCAACATATATTACCTTATCATCAGTTTGTTGACCATTGGATTTTGCTCCAAGATTGAATTCAACTGTCAATTAAGCTGCTAGCAAGGCAGCTGGAAGTGCATGAACTAACCTAGTATGTGATTTGTCTGGCTTGATTTCCCTAATTGTCTAACAAACCTTATTTTATATCTCGTGTTAAGCCAAACCATATAATTGGCTCTGTTTAATCAGTTTGGTTTGGTTCATTGAACTCACCTGCTACTAGATGATGTTTTTGCATAATTTGTTGCTTGTAAGATAACAATATAATCTTTCCCACTTTTACCTCCGATTCAAAATATTTCACTGATACCTTAGTAACATAACTAATTAACGATGTTCTACTTTCACCTTACTCACTGATACCTTATAATACACATTACTTTATAAGCATTATACACATCTTATCTTTAATGTTTTAGAGCCTTAAGTTATGATGGTCTACACTCTACATGTATAGTGTAGTCTAGCTTGTAAGTATTATTGATGATTTAATTAATCAAGTGATCTAACAATACTATATTTAAAATCGTTGTCCTGCATATTTAGATCTGTGCTGGTGGTTAATATAATGTCAAACGGAGAATGAGCACCTTGGAAAGTTTCTCCAGCAGTTTATTTCTCTACATGAAATGTTTAATGTCGAAAATGTATGACAGATGCAATTGTTGCATTTTGCATATTATTTCTTGAGAATAGGTTGTTCATTTGTACATGACTTGAGAGGTCCATTTGGCCATATTATTTCATTTTTAACCTCATGCATTGACTTGATGGGGAGATAGAGGGGGATGTGAATCATAAGATCCAAGTAAGATGGTTGGAATGGATCAATGTTTCGGGTGGAATTAGTGATATGATAAAGAATATCTCAAGCTTAAAGAAAATCTTACACCATTATGTTTTATGAAAGTATTGAACTGAATGTTGGGCAGTAAAAAGCTACAAGAAAAAATATCAATGTTACAGAAATGTGAATACTGCATTGGATGATTGCTAATACAAGATAAATAAAATAAGATTAAGAATTATATGTTTAGAGAAAAGGCAGGGTGGCTCCTGTTGTAGAAAAGATGAAATAATCTTGTTATTGGTGGTTGGGATGTGTGCTAAGTTGAAGATTTGTAGAAACATCGTAAAGATGTAGATCAGATGGGGGATGGTCCATTGCTTGACGTTGAGGAAGACCAGTAAAGTCAGACCATTAAGAAAGATATTGGACTTAAATGATTTTTAGGTATGAATCATACATATAATTGGCTATACGACATGACTTGAGCCAACAATAGGAAACAATGCTATTTTGCACTTAATTTCATTTGCTTAAATTTATACTCTACTGATTTTTTTTATTTTTTATTTTTTAAATCTTGTATTGTAAGCTAATTTAAGTTTGTCTGTCAATATGCTGAAAGTAGTTTATTGGCATATTTTTTATATGAAATTCTGTCTTTTTTCTGGAAGAAAAGAATCGAGTATGGTATGCTCCATTGCTGATAACCAATTTGTATGTGCTCTTGCAGAAGTCCAGAAATTCAGGGAGATTGATACTGAAGTTGTCTCACCAGAAGACGACTCAGCTAAGTGTAGCAGTGCATCTGCTGGTATCACTGCTGTTGATCTTGGACTTCATAAGTCATTCTTATTTAGTCATTCTAGTGCAGATGAAACCAATCAAGCTGCTTCAAGTTCCTTGGAGTTTCAGATATCTAGTTTGAAACAACATGTAAACCTTTTGGAAAGCAAGCTGGAGGAGTTGCAAGGCGTGCTTGCTTCGAAGGATTCTAGGATAGTTGAACTTGAAACAGCCTTGAGTAGTGGTAAGTTTCCTAAAGAAGAATCTGCCAACACCCTAGGTTATAAAGAAGTAGAGTACGAGATCGAGGATCTTTTTAGGCAAAAGGTTGAAGCTGAGGTTGAATACCTAGCCATCGCTAAGGTGATGCAGAACTTGAAGGTTGGGGCGGATTTACAATTTACATTATTGGAAGAACAAGAGAAACTGTCTGAAAACCAAGCACAGGTTCTCAACAAGATCATAGATGCGGAGAGTAAGGCTTCAGTGCTGAAGAACAAAGCAGAAGAGTTGGAAAAATACTGTGGTGATAGTTTAGTAATTGAGGAATCTTTTTTGCTGCAGAAAAGAGTATGTAAGGTGTCATTTTATCTTTTCCTACAGTTCATGATGTTAATCTTGTTCTTTTGGTTTCTTGTGTCACAGTTCTCCCAAAATTCTGGGGTGGTTGTGCCCACTTAAGCCTGCAAAATTAGTTTCATTTTGTGTATTCTCAAAAGCTTGTTTTTTTTTTGTTCATCTTTAATGTAAAATTTCCTTGTTATATAGAACTTACCCTTCTTTTGTAGGGTAGGGGATAGCTTTCATTTTCTCTCCTTGTTCTACTATCATTTTGTGCACAACCTTAAATAATTCACTGTAATTTGAGTTTGGGAAAGATGATACTTGAGATGTTAGATATTTATAAGTGAGATTTCACATAAATGACTGAGATGTACGTTTGGTTTATAGCATGTTTGAATCTGATTTGCGTTCCAAAGTTATATGACCGTGATGTTATCGAAACTACGACTTCTACTTTTTGAGTAAATACTCTCTGTCAATATTTTTAAATTTTTTTGAGTAACTATTGAAGGTTTTTTACCAAAGTAAGTTAGCCCTCAAAATTGTAGGGCTGTACTTGTATCAACTTAAACTCCCACATTATCAATACTCTAGAACTATTTTTGGAATTCTAAAATGTTAATCAAATTTGTCTTTATGTCGGGATCTCTTATCAAATGTACCTGTGCCATTATTGACTGTTAAAAATTTATTGTCATCCTAGTCTCTGCTAATGTCAAGAGAGATGTGTTAAAAATTTATTGTCACCCTAGTCTTCTCTGCTAATGTCAAGAGAGATGGGTTCCGCTTAAAATTTGTGTTTTCAATGCATTTGAGATTAAAACATTTGACTTTTTAAATGAATAATTTTTTCATTTGAAATTTTTAAAGAGTGCTCCGAAAAATTGGTTAACAATTAACAAGACTCTTAAAATTTGTCAATTTTAGATATCATTTTAGAATTTCGATAGCTGTCGGGGTCTAGATTGATACATTCTACAATTTCAAGAACTATCTACTATTGTAGATTGAAATGCACACATGCTCTTTCACTGTTACTCTTCTGGATTCATGCAGACGTGTTATTCCCCGGTATTTATGCATCATCCATCTTACCAAATGTTGAATTTTATGAACATTCTAAGTGAAAATGAAAACTTCTAAGAGGCAAATAAAATTCATGAATGCAACAAAATTAGACGGTCAATAATACACAAACATAAATAGATATGTCAAAACCAGCCGGCTTACACAAAATTTCATCCTCTTTAGTTGATACCATTACAATGACAAGTACTTAACTATTGGTTTCAGTCTATTAATGAGAAAAATAGGTGTAACCACACATGAAAAAACTAATGGAATGTCTCAGTCTATAAAGAATAATACATAGAGATTGATGATTCATTTTTAATAGGTCTTTTAATTAATTTGTGTAAGGTCCCAAAACTTTTATATTAAGCTTTGTTTTATAATTTTTTTTTTTGTTGATAATATCAACACTGTTTGTTTCGGCTTAGTCTTATAACGGTATTAGAGAGTCTTCCACATGGCTTAGCTGGAGATTTATTTTCAAGTCCTTAAATATAATAAATTGTGTCCTTCAACAATCGGACTATTAGAGTCTTTCACATTGTACTATGAGAAATTGGAAGTTACTTGGTAAAACAACAATCCTTCACTTTTATTTTTGCTTGTTAAAAATAAAATTAAATGTAAATCAATAATATGGATTAAGTTGCAGAATCCATCATAGGTTTTTAAGGTGATGCGGCACGGTGGAATCCATTTAGGGCTTGTTTGGAATGACTAAATTTTGAGCATTATGAAATTTAACTTATGCAAATAAATAAGTTTTTGTGTTAATTTATAAGATCTCATTAACAAAAAGTGAATCTTCATAAACTATCTTGATAAACTTATAAATAAATACATAAAAGCTTAATTATTTGCATATACTATTTTGCATAGGCTCAAAAATAAGGCAATCCAAACAAGCTTTTAAGCCACTCATGGTTAGTTACACCACTGAAGGAATTCTAAGCTCTCAAACTATGAGTTTCGGGAAACTCTATAAAAATTGAATGTTAAGTTTTGTTACTTACAACACAAGCTTTGTACCATTGCCTATATATAGGCTAAACTCTTAGTGAAATAACAATTAGTAGTTTACCATTCTAACAAGTGGTATCAGGAACCTAAAGGGGTCCTAAGTTTTTTCCTCCAAATACAAGGAAACATAGTTTCATTTGG
>Ga0315914_1010323_pt1 | contig 11659 bp, 7 predicted proteins | sample MpolenodulesMG_FD_203920 | JGI IMG/M metagenome (GOLD analysis project Ga0315914, IMG submission 203920) | Medicago polymorpha root nodule microbial communities from Los Angeles, California, United States - elongated nodules | ecosystem: Host-associated > Plants > Roots > Nodule | place: USA... | reverse complement strand
TATATATATATATATATATATATATATATATATATATTATATACAATTGCAAATGTTTTACATTGGCCAAAATTAAATGTTGCTTCTCTCTAGCCTATCCACATGTGCAATTGTGCCATTTGGCAAATCATGATTAAATTTAACAATTTTCATGACACTACTCTACAAAAAGCAATATTAATTGGCAAGATTAAATTTTCCATTAGCCTCTTCTCTGTCATGATTTAAATTAGTTAATTTTTTTTATTTGATAAAACAAAAAATAGTAATTCTAAGAATGTTTGATAGTCCTTTGAGAAAAAAAAAGGAAAAAGCCTCTATATTTTTTTCAACTAGAATAATACCATTAATATATAACAATTTGTTCTTTGTTTAATTTAATTGGAAAAACTGGTATCTGACCTGCACATATGAAAAAAGAGTCACAATAATTTATATGTCTATCTAGCATATAAAATAATTTGTTTTTTATTTGAACAAAAAAAGGCACATATTCTAACAATACATTATAATCACTTAAATAAAATAGAATATACCCTGCAAAATCAGGAGCCTTTTGTCTAAAAAAAAATCAGAACCATAGACTAAAATGAAACTATTAATTTCGTAAAGTCAGGAGACAAAACAATTTGCATTTAAGAATAATACAAATGAAAGTGAATGATCTTAATTATAAAACAACATAAAATCTTTTATTTATAGTATTATTTTGACCTTAGAAAAATCAAGAGACAATACAATAATTACAATAATTGATTTGTTTAACAAGACAATAATTCTAAGAATGCTTGATATTCTATTAGACCAACCATAGTTAATCCTCGTGAGCTTAGCTCAGCTGGTATGAACAATGCATAATATATGCAAGGTTTGGGGTTTGAATCCTGGCCACCAAAAAAAAAACCAACCATAGTTATTTTGCAATTAATTAATTTACTGTTAATTCTTACTCTTATATTACACATTTACATTTTTTTTTGAGGGAATATTACACATTTACATGTTTTATCAAAACCTGAGACAATAATATACCGTGGTTTTAGTCCTCTTTGTGATAAAAAAAATTAACATTTTAAGAATCATGTACTACCAGTTATTACTAATTTAATACCGATTATTTGACAATTAAGAGCATCCGTGACTACATCGTCAAACAAAAGGGACCATCAGTAACTACTACTACTCTAAAAGAGTGTCTATATTTCTCTCTAATTTTATTTATGGCAGCTTATAATCCTTTGGAGAAAAAAAAAGGAAAAAAACCCCTATATTATTTTCACCTGGAATAATACCATTAATATACGACAATTTGTACATTTGTAAGTTTTTATTTGAACAAAAAAAAGGCACATATTCTAACAATACATTATAATCACTTAGATAAAATAAAATAGGCCATACAAAATCAGGTCCATTTTGTCGTAAAACAAAATAGGACTATAGACTAAAATGAAACCTGCAATTTGCATTTAGGAATAATACAAATGGGAGTGAATTCTCTTTATTATCAAACAACATAAAATATTTTATTTATGGTATTATTTTGATATGTTCCCCATTATACTATAAATAGGATGATTCTTCGTTCACTTTCCATCACATTTTTTTTCCGTCTCTTTTTCACAATTACAAGTTTTGAAAACACGTTTTTTGACTTGGTTTTTTTGTTTGTTTTTCAAATGGCCAAAAACGTGTTAATCTCTGATGTTACTGATAAAGCCCACAATTTGGTGTTGTAAGATCGTGAGGTTGATTAAAATATTATGCATTTTTGTTGTGTTTTTTTTATGTTATTACTTGCACTAAAATCGTTTCGATTTAATGTATACATATAGGGTAACAGAATTCATGCAACTGCCAAGAAGACCCTGATTTATAAGTTTCAAAAACAACTCAAAGAGGGTGTCGTTTATAATGTTTCTCTCTTTAATGTTGTAAAAAACACGGGGAAATATAAGACCACACATCACAATTTTAAGATTGATATTATTTACGATACTAAGTTTGAGAGAGCTGATAATGGTGTTGTTCCATTAACTATCTATACTTTCACAACACCTGCTGATATATTTTATGTATATGAGTGTAAATAAATCTTTGTCTATGCATGTTCTTAATATTTTTGTTTTTTATACTAGAACTAAAAAAATTATACTCGAGTAGCTAAAAACAAGCCTTATAATACATCTACTGTACTAACTCTAATTTTATTCTAATCTCAAAACAAATATACATGAGTTATAGAAATTTCAACTATGAAATTTAATGAAAATAACTCTAATTTTATTCTCACCTAAAAAAAAACTATGATTTCATTCAAAAATTATATACCAAATCTCTGCTATAAATATGATAACCAATTCGCTTTTGCTTGTCATTGGCAACATTCAACCCATAACTCTGCAATAATTATTTCGAAATGACAAATAAAGACCATAAATACACTATCAAATAATTTTGTTTGATTTTCATGACACAAAAGAACAAAAACATATGATTCATTTAAGAAAAAATACTTAGGATCCGAAATTATCTTTTTTTGATAGACCTAATTGTTTTAACTTTCTTTTTATGGCGATGGTCCAAGTATGAGTTAAGTTGACCCGATATTTTTTTTAATGCTAAAAATTGTTTTTTCTAAATAAAAAAAATAGAATCTCAAGTTTCACTTGGTGTTTCTGAAAATAATATTGAATGCATTATTTGAAACAATAAAGTCTATCAATGTGTATACATTAATTATGACTCAATTGAGTTTTATAGACAGAAGTTATTAATTCTTCGCCCTAAAATTAAGTAAATGATCAATAAAACTTGCATAATTGATGTAATTTCAACATTCAAAATAACATTTCCCAATAACATTCCCTAAAAAAACATTTCCTAATAACATTACAATCGATCTATAAATGATTTTTTTAGAGAAACGATCCAAAATGATGAGTATTTTCTAATGTACTCCCTCCGTTCCAAAAATATGTCATTCTAGCAAAATTTGTTTGTTCCAAATTATATGTCAATATCAATGTTCATTTATGCTTATTTTTTATTTTGTCCTTTATTATTTATTACTTTTTTTTTCTTTCAGTTCTTTTAATTTATGTTTTCCATATCATCAATGAAAAATATTTTTATAAAATAACTCAGTTACTCCTTTTTATTGTTTCATACAACATTAACTGTATTTTTTAATATATGCGAAATTGCTAAAATGACATAATTCAGAATGAGTGAAATAGTTTGTTGATATAATGAAGTTTTCATATATTCCATTAATTTTTTTTTGATATATAACAAGATTACGTTGAATTTGGGTACACACTTTTCCATGTCCATTGATTCTCTTCCAACTAGCATTATTGACTTTTTCTTCCTTTTTTTTCATATTATTTTCCTCCTTTTTTTCATGGAGTTTTAGCATTGTACTCCTTTTGTTTCAAAATACATCTCGCTGTCAACCACCTTACACATTTAATATGAAGCTTTAATTATTAATATCTTTAGTTATCTATAATAGAAAATAATGAAAATTTGATTTTTGGAAAATATTCATTGAGACAAATTAAGCAATATCTTACATGCTAACATCCATAAAAAAAATATTACATGCAAACATTTGTATTTATATATTAGTTAAAAATAATGGTCAAAGTAACATTTTAAAACAGCGACATGTATTTTGAAATGAAGGGAGTATTTCTTTTCCCAGCTATTAGTTTAATGAGAATGAAATACGAGATAAAGTTATGTTTATTCTTTTAAGCAATGTTCATTTATTTGTTGAAAAAAGTTAATGCAATACATGAAAGAGTTTTGCATTTAATAAAAAAATAGTGTGATAATGCGGAACAACATTGATTTAATAAAAAATGTCAAAAATGAAAAATTGTTTTTTTTAAGATGTGTTAGGAATAACAAAGGAAAAAGCCGAACACAAAAATCACAAAATTAAACCAAGAGATTTTTACACCAAAACATGCAATTCGAAAGATAAATTACAAACTTAGCTATGAAGTTAGTGGACTATTAGACACAATTCTAAGATAGACAAAGTGTATCACACTAAATTTACAAGGGTTGGTAGATATGATTTACAATGAAATATGTATCATTTCACTTCACGTGATGGTATCTTTCAAGATGAAGTTAATTTTTTAATTCGTTCTTAAGTTAGTTTTGTGATGAAACATAAGTTTTTCGTTTCTTTTAACACAGGTTGTGTTCCCGTTTAAATTGATTTAGATTATTAAAGTTATGTATTTTTTTTAATAGATTCCTTTATATGTATTTCACATTAGTTTTTGGATCAAGGACCTTCCATTTTTAACCGTGAATAAGCATGTGTTAGATAGATCATATTAAAGAGAGCCCACTTTAACTTATATATATTAAACTATAATTTTCTATTGCACTCGCATATAAAAAAGAATAATTTTTGGCAAATAAGATCAAAGGATGTCATTAAAATAATAAAACAGTTTAAATAATGTTATAAAAATAGTTGATGAAGGTCGGCGTATTTGGTAAAGAGTTAACTTACTTGCAAAATCGTGTGTTCAACTTACGTTACCAGCATGATTACCTCTTTGTCTCTGAAACCCCAAAATAATAAAATAACTTTTTTAACCAGCAAAAAAGAAAACACCAAAAGGAGGGAGGCAAAACCAAAACCTCTTAAAATGAAACAAATCTAGAGATGGGCCAGCCTGTTTTGTTTTTAACATAAGGTTCCTGAATTACTAGAGGGACTGGCTGCCAGCAAATTTACCGATTCATAGACAAGCCTATATTAGCAAGGCCATCAACACATTGGTTGCCTTCTCTATATATATGGGAAAAATATTCATGCATACAATTGTTCCACCAATTTCTTAGGCTCCAAGGGACTGCCCCCTTTCAATAATAAAATAATTTAAATAAAAAAACAATTGATTTAAAAATACCACCTCAAAGATATGTGTATACCCTTTATATATACATACGATAAACATACATTTTGATATGTATTTTAAATATTATCAACATAAATTAAAATATTATAAACAAAAAAACAGAAACAAATTTCCCACGGGTTTCAAACTAGTACTTAACAACAAAGCAGTTGATTTGATAAATTGATATGAAAATTTTAATTATTAATTAATACTCCCTAAAAAAAATGATTATTACTCAATTAAATGCATTTATTACGATAACTTGATATGAGAAATATATATCATGAGATCTTGTATAAATATATATCATGAGATCTTGTATAAATTTGTTAATTGTATACAAAGTTACAAACAATAATGAAAGTCATATTGAACTTAACGTAACCACCAATCATCACAATCTCGATCACTACGGATGGCACAAAAATCAAATGAAAGAACTTCTACTCCATGCTCAATGATGGCTCTTTCTGGTCTCAATGATTCTCTACAAAGAGGACAAGTATTGTTCTTGAAACTAACCCATTTATCTAAACAATGCTTGTGATACATATGGTCACATCTCAATACACTAATCTCATCTCTTTCTTCTATTTTGCAGAGACACACAACACATTCTTCATCTTCCTTGGTGTGTTCATAATTGTATATATCGTACATTTCTCCAATTATTGGAAAATTAGAATCGTGAAGGTTATAGAAGGGATAATATGTAAGAATATCTAATACCCATTTTAGATGAGTGTAAAATAGAGTTAAGTAGTTCATGATCATGGTGATGGTCATGTTTTGGTAGAGAAATAGCCAATAGCTAAATAGGATTACAGGATTCTTGGCTATACTCAGTGTTTTGTGCTTAGTAAGAAGTAGGAACTTTGGATGATATTTATATACGAAAGGGTAGACTGTGGAAATATAGACAAAAAATAGAGTAATGTCAAATATTGACATCTTATCTTATTTTAAAAATGAAAGAACGTGCTTAGGTTTGAATGGCTTGTGTGATGTTACAAAAAAAAAAACTTTTGTTTTAAATTCGAGTTGTCTATTTTTGATAATCTAGTATTATGTTAAGCCTAAAAAAATTATACTATAAATAGAAGAATACTTTTTTTGACAAAACAGGTTGCCACGTTTTTTTGGTAGATATATCATGAAACAATAACGCATTAGAGAAATAAATAATACTAAAGTGGTTGGCTGGTTGCTACGTTTTTTTGTTTCTTTGTATATTGGCGTTCTCGCAATTCTTGCCCGTAGGAACAAGTGCATACGGTATACAAAAAGTGGTTGATAATATTTTGAAAAGGAAATCCTTCAAAAAAAATTGAAAAAAGGAAAAAAGAAGAAGGAGTATTTGGTTTGTATGTGAGAGTATATGGAATAAGATCGAAGATTTTTGAAAAATTATTTTAGTAAATAATTAGATTCAATTGAAAAACATAACATTATTTTAAAAAGTCTAATAAACATGTATTTCGTCAACTCAGACTAACAAATATAGATTTTTTTTTCATTGTCACATTCAATCAAAGAAATATGTGAGAATTTGAAATAATAGAGGTTAAATTAAAAAATTGTCGTAAAAATGTATGACATCCACAAACTAAATTTTAAGATTAAAAAATTAAACAAATGACATTCAAATACCAACAAAATAGTTCATCATAATGTTAAGACTTTGTGGGGGAGCTTACAATGAGTTAGATCATCTCATTAAACTAATAGCAAGTTAGCAACCGCACTAGTGATATTGACATCACATCTTCACTCAAAATGTCTAATAAGCATGTATTTTGTTAACCTGGTATAACTTATCTATATTTTGTTGTTGTCATATTCCACCAAATATCAAAAGTGAAAGAATTTAAAATAATAGATGTTGGATAAAAAAAAATAGAATTTAAAGCGACTAACATCCAAAAACCTAAAATCTAAGATAAAATAATTAAGCAAATGACATAAAAAAAAAAAAGTTTCATCATAATGTTGGGACTTCAGAAGGGCCTAAATTAGGTTTGATAATCACATTAGACTAAGAGTAATCACAAAAGTGAGATTGACATCACATCTTCATCCATATCCTTAAAACATTAGGTATATGAGTCATTCCACTTATATGTTTTTCACCATCTACTATTGCATTCAATGTGGAACTTTAACTCACATATGACATACTAACATCTCTCACTTAAGTGTTAGACTATCTACATCTGTGATTTGGTAACATAGCCAAATAAGATTAGAGAAGGCATTACATAGCAAATAAGGTGGGTCGGTGGTGATTTAATGGAGGAAGATTTTTGTTCATTCATTTCATGAGAACATAAAAAATAAATTATAAAAAAAAAGAAGAAGACAAATAGTGAATTTGAATATGAGATAAATGATAAGAAAAAAGTGTGTGATTTGTCTCTGAGTGCATCTATGATATGGTAACATAGCCAAATAAGATTAGAGAAGACATAACATAGCAAATAAGGTGGGTCGGTGGTGATTTAATGGAGGAAGATTTTTGTTCACTCATTTCATGAGAACATAAAAAATAAATTTGAAAAAAAAAGATAGATAATGAATTTGAATATGAGATAAATGTAAAGAAAAAAGTGTGTGATTTGTTTGTGAGAGTATTAGGAATAAAGTGAGTTGTTGGTATTTTTTTTTTGTGGTGGTCGGGGTTTGAACCCCGGACCTTACATATTTTATGCATTGTTCCTATCAACTGAGTTAAGCTCACGTGGACGAGTTATTGGTAATTTACGGGTTTGTTGAAAGAGTTGGAAATTTTTGACCAAAAAATTAGACTAAATAAAAAAAACTGCCACTAATGACAGACTGCAATATTTTTAGAGTCTTCTTAATTAAATTTTTAGTCTATTACTATTATTATTATTATTATTATTATTATTATTATTATTATTATTATTATTATTATTTTAGCATTTCATTTAGAGTCATTTTGAATAAGTTGTTGTTGTTGATTTATTGAGTCAAGTAGTGTATTATTAGTATTGTTATTGGTCAATTAGTATGGTTAGCAGAGGATAAACAAAAACATGGTTTGTGAATTAATGTGGACCAAGGAAAAGGATAACAAGTTGTAACAAAAGTGGAAGAAAACTGCTCTTTACCCAACACGTTTTGTTCATTCCCAACCAAACTTCCGAAAATGCCTCTGTGTGAGTTAACTCATGCTAATATTAATTTTGCGTGAGTTAACTCACGCTAGTATTAATCTATGCGTGAGTTAACTCATGCAGGTGTTATACCCTGCGTGAGTTAACTCACGCTAGCTTTAAACATTGGAAAAGGTATGAAATTGTTTTGCAGGCAGAGAAGAAGACGACAAAGAAGAGCACTTTTGGACATTAACATCACCGCTCCACTTTTCAAACCAAATTCAAACTCGCTAATTAAATTACTCAATTAATCCCATTCCACATTCAAAATTGAAAACCAAGAAATCGAAAGCAAGAAAAAAAGTGGAGTGGGTAAAACCATCGTTGATTGTCAAGAAAAAAAAGTGGAGTGAAGGCTACGGTGATGCAAAACCATCGTTGGAAAATTACAAGCAAGAAAAAGTGGAGTGGGCAAGCATATTACGGTGAAGGCAAGCAAGAAAAAGAAAAGCATCACACTTTTCGAATGTTTAAAACTAGTGTGAGTTAACTCATGCACGGGTATTTTGATCATTTCAGTTGGAAGCAAGCAGTTTTTGTTGGGAGAAGAGAAGAATTCAAAGTGGAAGCACAACGTGAGATTGGAAACAAAGGAAATTGGGCTTTGACCCAAAGTTGACCTGAGGCCACTTTTGAAAAATAAGGGAAAACGACACTTAACAACTTGGTGAAAGCAATATAAAAAAAGAAAGAGACACATCACAAAAGCGGCATTCACGTTTTGGGAGGTATCAGGATTCTAGCATCACGCTACACGAGAAGAAGAGGCAGAAGACTCATGCATGCACAAAGTGTCTAGGCGTATCAAATTCATGAATTCTCATGATCAAAACCTGTAATTTCTTTTATTAATATTGCTTAATATTATTAGAGATTAGGTCTGAGATGAATCTGATGTACCCTATTTGAACCATGTTGTTGTACCATGTTGCTGTGAAACTCTATTTCATATATGAATAAGAGATTAGTGTCCAAAGAGGGTTGAAACAAGGCGATCCGCTTGCACCTTTTTTGTTTCTCTTGGTGGCCGAAGGATTTAGTGGTTTGATGACAAATGCGGTGAATAGGAATTTATTCCATGGCTTTGAAATTAAGAGGGGAGGGTCGGTCATTTCTCATCTCCAATATGCCGACGACACGCTTTGCATCGATGTGCCTACGGTGGAGAATCTTTGGACTCTTAAGGCGATGTTAAGAGGGTTTGAAATGGCATCTGGGTTGAAGGTAAATTTTCACAAGATCTCTTTGATTGGTGTGAATGTTCCTAGAGAGTTCATGGAGGCGGCGTGTCAATTCTTGCATTGTAAAGAGGGAAGTACTCCGTTTAATTACTTGGGTTTGCCGATGGGAGCTAATCCTAAAAAGCTCTACACATGGGAGCCTATGTTGGTTAAGCTTAGGAATAAGATTAATTCTTGGGGGAGTAAGTATGTGAGCCTTGGTGGTAGAATTGTCCTTCTCAATTCGGTCTTGAATGCTATTCCTATCTTCTATTTGTCCTATTTGAAAATTTCAGAAAAGGTGGTGAAGGAAGTGGAATGTATCCAAAGGGAGTTCCTTTGGGGAGGTGTCAGAGGAGGCCGGAAGATTTGTTGGGTCAAATGGAGGAGGGTTTGTCAACCTAGAAGTAAGGGTGGTTTGGGAGTGCGCGATGTCCGGTTAGTTAATTTAAGCCTAATGGCTAAATGGAAGTGGTGACTCCTTCAAGAGGATATGCCACTTTGGAAATTGGTGTTGAGAGAGAAGTATGGGGATTCTAGTTCCGGTTTCCCTCCGGTGGAGGGCACTAGATGGCCACAGTTCTCATCCATTTGGTGGAAGGACTTGTCAAGATTAGAAGGTAGCATCGGAGGTAATTGGTTTTCCGATAGGGTGGTGTGGAGGGTTTCAAATGGAAGAGGTACTAGTTTTTGGAAAGATAGGTGGGTTGGTGATCAACCGTTGGCTTCTACTTTTCCTAGGCTTTTCAATATCTCTTCGAGTAAAGAGGCCAAGATAGGGGATTTGGTAATTCAATCATCAATGGATCTATCACATGGAACTTGGGGTGGAGGAGAGAACCTTTTCTTTGGGAGTAAAACTTAATTACTAACTTGTTGGCTCTCTTAGAAGGGTTTACTTTGGGGGAGGGGAATGACAAATGGTTGTGGATGCCGGATGATGGAGGTATTTTCTCGGTTAGCTCCTCCTATAAAGTGCTAGAGGGTATTGTGTTATTGGAGGATGATTTAGTCACAATTGAGGAGAGAGTGTTTGGTGATCTTTGGAAGATTCCGGCTCCATCAAAGGTGATTGTGTTCTCTTGGATGGCTTTACTTGATCGTATTCCTACGTGATCAAATCTTGTGGTGCGCCGTGTCCTAACCCAAGAGGATATTGAGACTTGTGTTATGTGTGGCCATAGCGAGGAAACAACAACGCATTTATTCTTGCATTGCGATATGGCTTGGTTGTTTTGGCGCTTGGTGTTTGATTGGTTGGGTGTAAATTTTATTGCTCCACGAAATTTGTATATGCATTTTGCTTGTTGGAGTGATGAGGTTAATTCGAGGCAATTAAAGAGAGCATTTTGGTTGATTTGACATTCCGCTTTATGGATGATTTGGAGAGAGAGAAATGCGAGGATTTTTACGAATCAATTCAAGCATGTTACCGAATTGGTGGATGAGGTTAAGGCCTTGTCTTGGTGTTGGGCGTTAAATAGGCTCCGAATTGCATCTTGCCTATACTACAAGTGGTGTTGGAACCCAAGGGAGTGCTTGCTTAGGAGGCGTTGAATGGTGTTTTGTGGATAGGGGTTTATTGGCAGCAGCTGTGGTGTTTTTTGGGCTGTGATTTTATGGTGTTTTGGGATTGTTTTTTGCTGGCTTTGCTGGGGTCTGCAGTTGTGTTGTCCGCTGTTTGACAGTCACGGTTGTTGTTGTTATGCCTTTGTCGCCTGCATTGTGGTGTATCGGCTTTGTCTTCCTGCCTTTGTCGCCTGTATTATGGTGTATTGGCTTTGGTTTTCTTTCAACTGTATTTTCCCCATTGCCTTTGTCGCCTGCATTTTGGTGTATTGGCTATTTGTATTTCTTGCCTTTAGCACTTCTTGTGCTTGGCTGTTAATGATATTTGCTGTTTCCAAAAAAAAAATCTAGTTTTATTCAATTCAATTGTTCTTAATGTTTTTTATATACTTATCACATATAACATGAATTCGTGAGAATGAATGACTACTGACCCTAGCTTTCAACTTAGACCTAATTGAATTGTTCAAATAAACAGGGTTAGTATAGGAATGGATAGTCGTTTATTTGTGATATTAGGTGATGACATGCTGTCATTACGTATATTTTAGGACTTATTTGGACATTTTGATAGAGTTCTGAGGCAACATGAGGTGACTAAGGGTGTTAAAAGCAAGAAAATCAGAAGAGCTGAAGGCAACAAATCGTGTCACGATTTTCACCACCGTGACGCGATTTTCTCACCAGAGACGAATGCTATTTGAGCCACCGAAATCGTGGTACGATTTCTGGTGGCGTGTCACGATTTTGCAAAAAT
>Ga0315914_1010322_pt1 | contig 11660 bp, 13 predicted proteins | sample MpolenodulesMG_FD_203920 | JGI IMG/M metagenome (GOLD analysis project Ga0315914, IMG submission 203920) | Medicago polymorpha root nodule microbial communities from Los Angeles, California, United States - elongated nodules | ecosystem: Host-associated > Plants > Roots > Nodule | place: USA... | reverse complement strand
TACCTCCGGAAGTTAAGAATCTAGTTTGGAGAGTAGCTAGAAATTGCATTCAATCTCGTGCTCCGAGTAGAGAAGTTTAGACCAATATTGGTTTATGAAACTCAATTGAGCCTATTTTGGGAACAGGAATTTTTCAAAATTCTGCATAATTTCAGAAACCTTGCTAGTTCTTTGTGTAGTGTTTGGCGTAGTTCAAACCTTGCTGTGAGGGATAACATGGTTGCTCTTAGACGAGTGGCATGCGGCCCGAACACTAGAGACAACAACCACTGTCAGCAGGCCAAGGGGTATGCTAATAGGTGGACGCGTCCACCCACGGGCTATCTTAAATGTAACATCGATGCTTCGTTCTCGACCTATGAATTTGGACTGTTGGCGCAAAAACTATTTAGGTGCAAAAACTGTTTAGCTGCAAACCTATTATGGAGGTTCAACTAGGTTAATTTATTGGACTTCTCATGTTACATAGCCCAGTCATATGTTGATGATACAATATCATTTCAGTTTGTTCAAATCATCCACTTCAAATTTAAATGCACAAAAGGTTTGATTTATAGTTTCACCAATCAAATTTAAGATTCAAATACAAACTAGTCCGAGCTATAATAGAGCTATGTATATTTTTATTTTGGTGAAAATAATAGAGCTGTATTGGATCTTAGATGTAGCACAGAATGATGGTGCATGTTCAGCAGCAGTGGCCTCCCCAGATTACACACATCGACTGCATTCAGATCTCACCTGAAAATCAGATTTCTCCTTAGAACATCAAGCAATTTAAAAAAAAATAGAGATAGGAAATGTATAATCAAGTACAATAATGAATAGGAGTTTGGGGAAAATTAGCATACATAAGCGAAACGAGATTGTTACAGGCTCCTTGAACTTTGGCTAGGACTGCGGCTCCGGTAACGTCGAGGCTGCATTGCAAACAAAACAACATAATGAAATTATAAGTTGGTTTAGGGTTAACATAAACTTAGAAATCGTGGTTGGGCCTAACACAACCCCATAAAACCGGCTTGTGAGGTGAGGAGTGCCTCCACTTATAAACACATTGTCAAGCCATAACTATCCGATGTGGGACTCTTAACAACTACCATTTACATTAAACCATTACAAGCTAATTCTACTAAAGTTTAGCAGAACTGAGAATCTTGGTGCGAAATTGTGCAAATGTAAAGAGAAAATTAATACAACTGCATCTGTCACTCCATTTTTTTGGGAATGGGATTTCCATTTTTCTCCCCTTCCTAAAAAATCTCAAATTATGCAATTCAGATAAAACTTACGGATGGACTTGGAGATCGGGATCTCGACTGTGATCTGCAAAAATAAAAATGAACAAATATCAATCCAATATCTAGAATGAACCATGAAAAGTTTGATGACTTGCCCCACAAGTCCAAATTCAACATCAAAGTTGGTGTAACCAAAAGGAAGAAATCAATCTACCACAGATCTTGATCTGAGTCGAGGAGGAAAGTAATTGAACTCAATGTCATGCACAATCCTTAAAATTCTATTGTGAGCAGTGCATGATACCTTGAATTGAATCAATTGTAGGTAAGATGTAGCCAATTTCAATATGGGACAGTAAAAGAAATCCTAAGAAAAGGAACCCAGAACCTAGAGCATAGGTTATTTGAAGTTTTTAAACTGCAACCCTGCTGATTTGTAATTCTTGTTACCAATAGAATTATGTTCACATTGATCCAGCTTTTATGTTCCAACTCATCCATCTGCTGTCATTCGGTCTACAACAATCGCTAACCATGTCTTTGATCAATATAACATTAGTTTTATTGTTAGTCCACAACATTAATGTGTTCCAGAGGTGCTCATCAACAAAACATCATTACCTCATACCACGAAGTTGCAGGCGTTTGAGCACCACATGCCATCAAGATCCTAACATGCAGTTCCCAGGTCGCCGCAAAAGGCTACATCTAGAAAAGAAGATAGTCAACCCTAATGAGCATTTTATAATCAGCGGCCAAGCTGACAACCACTTTATCAACACACCCTCCATGTTTCCACATATTAAGAATTATGCTGATAAGTCATAAGTCTATTGAATAGCATTAGGCTTTATGATAAGAACAAATTTGATTGAAATAATTTATTTTGAATTATAAGGAATGATATATTCCTTTCAACTTGTAGAAAAAAAAGAAGAGCTTTAGGAATATCATGACTTTCTAGAAAAGCAAAACAAAAACCACAACTCGTCCTCAAAAGAAACTGATGTGATATACCATATGGATCCAGAGAATCTGATAGGCAGTAAAATTAAATGCATTTCATAATTATGTGAAATAAAGGGTGATGTTATATCTTGTGACAACAGAAGATATTCCAAAGAATTTTCTTTCCAATTCAGAAATAATACATACGGTTGAAAACTGTACTAGAAGAAATCCAACTGGATCAAGATAAATGTTGCAATCCTATGGCAGGTTTTGAAAACAGATAAGTTTTTCAAAAAAAGAGACATGATCGAATCTAAAAAAGGTAAAGACGTAATATGAAATCGGCCAACTGTAATCAAAGTTGCCAGCTCATTTCTGTAATTATTCCATAATAATCTTGAGGTAGGAAGGAAATCAACCACATTCCAGGGTGAAACTGATTACTTAATAATTCTACCACACTTAATCCCTTCTTCTCCAAAAACAAATATCCAGAGACAAATTGGACCATATCAAATCTAACCGATTAACAAACTAAGTTTTCATCTCTCCTTAAAGATATGGAATATGTAATCCTAAAACTCAAACGGGTACTTCTGCCAGTCCAATATAGTTTAAAAGTATACCAATACAGACATGATTGAATACCATTACGCAGATGTATAATAACCAAAGCAAGCAGACAGTACTGGCTAGGTAAAAGGTAGGCAATAGCATAAGTTGATTCATTTACATGAGTAAAAATGTAATCAAGCATGAATCAACGATTCACCTACACAACTATAAATAAGAATAAAAACCGAGTGAAAAGCAAGCTCTCATTCTAAAACTAAAATAGATACATGACGATAAAAACTAAGTGAAGAGCAGTAATAAATATCACAGAATTTTCCAGAACCCATTCTTTTATTTCGGCCAGTGCATGACAACCAGAGCCTACATAATATAATCTCTTCCCATCTAATTATTTGGATCCCAACCTGGGAATCATCATTAAATTGAATACAAACAAAGCCAATGGGAAAGGCAAAAAGTTTTGCACCAACGAATTTTATACAAATTATCAAGCATTTAATTTTGATTTCACCCACTTAGCGGGAAAAGGCTTGGTTGTTGTTGGTATCAAGCATTTAATTTTAGATAAGCCACTGGTGACCATACGATACAACCTGTTAGAGATGTATACGCCAAGTATAATCATGTGACACTCTTATTAGATGACCATTTTTTAATCAAATTCAACTTTACCAATTACACGAAAGCATAAAACTAGAAACCTAAAAATTCAAATCAGATAGCTCAAAATTGTACATATTTCAAGACTGGGCAAAACTGACCTTGAAAGGGAAAATGAGCGCCGAGAGTGTTTTGCTTTTGGAGACAAACTGCAAAAATTAACACTTGATCAATTCTTCAAATTTACCAAAATACATACCAAATCATACTTGACTGAGGCAACCAAAGTTAACCTTCTGCTCCTGCCACTGTAGCTATGACTTAGACTGCGGCTTTGACTTCGTGATACATATGGGCTGCGGCTTCGAGAATAGCTCCTCCTCGAATCACGACTGGGACTTCTGGAGTAACTCCGATCATATTCCCTCACCTGGACCAACCAGAAAGATATGTCAAGGAGAGCAAGTACGTAAAATATAATGCAGAATGTAGCCAAATATAATTTTCACTCACCCGTATGTATGACCGTGAAAATGCATTTTGAAATTCAGAGTCATCAAGTTTCCTGATCTGTATGACAACACAAAGTTATTGAAGAATACTAACAGTGCTGGTCAAAATTACAACCATGAAAAATCCAGCTCAAGAAAGATATGCAAGTAAAATAAAATAAAAACTGGTAAAAATATTTGGTGATACAGATTAAGAATACTTACAGCATATTTCACATCATTATAATTGGTATAATCCACTATCCCAGTCGAGCCTGTATACAAATTATACCGATGTGTTAGAATTATATGGTGAACATTAAGAAATAAATCAGCTCAAAAAGCTTAAACATAATGACATTGTTTCCTAGACTCGTTGTAGCCCAAAATTAGTCATGCCCTCTAAATTAATATCACATTATCACCATTTGAGATTATGAGAAAAGGTAAAAAAATGACTACTAAAATAAATACATCAGAACATTTTTTATTAGCTTATTTTTATGTTCGAAGGAAAGCCTATCATCAAACTACTGCATTTTTTATCCCCTTACTTTAAGTGCAATACCATTTTTACATTCTTCTCTAATATAAAGACTGAGGAGCAAAATTGCCACTTCATTCAAGGACTCTCCTGCATTGACCCTTTTATAAACAAATAAAACTTGCTCCAAAATACATCCCAATCCACTTACCTCCACGCTCACGGAACACTTGAGAAAAACACACATCACCAGCTTTACGCATGTGATCCTAATAATATAAAATCCAGAATCAGCAAATACTATTCATTCATTTTCAATCAATACAATGATTTCAATGTATAATGTCATTAATCTGCTCCAAACAATATTTTTTGCAAGTATCAAATGGCCATAGAAATAATGAACCAATCCATACTTTCAGATCTTGCCATGAAGCAGAAGGAGGTAATCCAGTAACCAGAACTGCAAATATAATAAAGAGGGTCAACCAAAACATTCTCTTTTTAGGTAAAAGTAGGAAAGACTGAAAGAAATGAGAAAAACTACTGTACAATGACACAAAGCTAAAAAATATATTTTTAATTATATTAGGAAACAATAGATACCACGATAGTCAGATCGCCTGGAAACTCCACGGCTACCACTTCTACCGCTATGCCTACTGTATCTGTCTACTGATGATGAACTTCCCCGTCCACCATGTGCAAGTTCAACCTACAGTAACAAATGGAGACCAAAAGGTCGTATAACAAAATTCAATAGTGGGTTTGATAGAGGCAGAAAAGAGAAGAAGGGGAAAATGTTCTAACCCGTAATCGATAGCCATCAAAATCATAACCATCTCTATAGTAAATTGCATCTTGAGCATCACGAGCATCCTCAAACTGCAATATAATGTTTAATATACATAAGACAGGACGAACAAGGGAACTAAAAAAGGTGTGATAACTACCCCTTCACATCATTAAAAAATGAAATGTAGACATACCTCAACAAAAGCATAACCCGGTGGTTTCGGAGGGATCTTCAAATCAATGTCAACAATAGGACCGTACTGCATTTAGACAGTGAAGAAAGCAATAGGTTAAATTGAAATCCATGCATACTGATCTTGAACTATATTTAATAATTGTGTGAGTCCATGCGTGTAAAATTTATGAAGGTATCACAGCGAAAGAAAATAATGGGAGTAAACGGTACATAATAATAATACTTGATAGAAAACATAAACAAGATGATAACTTAAGTGCATATCTTTCAGCATTGAAGTTAACAGCACTACAGTGCATACAGTGGTATTATATATAAGTACCTTGTAGAAAAGATCCTCTACTTCTCTCATGCGGATATCACCAGGAAGATTTCCAACATATAATGTGCGACTTGACCGGCCACTCATTTTTTTCCCTGGAGCACGGACTGCACAGTTGAATTTACACATTTAAGATTTATGTATTGTCCAGTTATAAGTTCCCATACACTCCCTTCAGAAGAAATTCCCAAACTCTTACAAATTAATGAACTAAGTCAGCTAAAACACAACTGAAATATACATAATTTGACAAAGTAATGCTCATCAAAATTTACTGAAAAAATCATCGTTGAAGATATGGGATTAAGATAAAAGGAGGAAAGAAATTATTAGATGAAAGTGTTGTGAACTTGTGCACACCCTTCCAGCTTGCAGGAGGATATTAGAGATATAATCAAATATTAGTAGTTAGTTTGTTACTAAATGTAATTACTTTACTCATTTCAATAAAAAAAAATAGAATTTGTGTATCTTTCTCTCTTCCTCGACCTCTAACAAGTTTTGTAACGGAAATATAAGAGCTTGAATATCTGACAATAACTTGATAACGGCTTGATAGTAACTTGATACAAAACGGTGTTGTCAAATATCGGCCATGGCGGATATCGATGGAGGAATTTTGGAAAACGCCAAGGCCAATTATGGTGGTGCCATACGTCGGCTGTATATCGGATTTTAGGCTTTCCGCCATCAATAATATTAATACAAAAGATTAAACTGTAATCTAGTGATACATAGACCAATTCTAAATAAATAGGAAAATATGGTAACAAATAATAATCATAATTTGGAGATCTTGAATAATTTCTGAATCTTTAACTAGGTCCCTAAGCTAAAAAAGTTTGTAATTGAGTCTCTAAAATTGTCAATAATTTGTAATAGGTCCCTAATTTGTAATCAGGTTGATAAAATTTTAAATACAAATTATTTATATATTTTGAAGAGATCAAATTACAAATTCAATGACCATGTTACAAACTTTGAAGTCCAATGACCTATATAAAAATCCTCAAATAGTAGTTCATGGACATCCTGAGTAATTAAACCTAATAATTGATATAAAAATTAATCCTAATAGATAATCTAAGATGCTAAGATTATAAACTAATCATAGGAAATAAACTAAGATACATATAACATCAAAAAATAATGTAAGATATTTTCTTATATTTGTAACAATGATATAACTTTATACACAAACAATACATAAATGGTCTGAAGTGAAATGAAGCGAGAAAGATAAAACAAAACAGTTGCATGAACATATTACACAAGATCATGTTTGTTTAAGTTTGAGTTCTTCAGGGAACCTTTTATTTATACTGTGTTGGCAATTCTACTATGATCATCGATAAAAAAATATTCAGTCAAAGGAGAAAACGAACATGTGATCGAAAAAAAATATATAGCAAAAACAATAAGTGAGAATTATTGAGAATATAGATTAGATTACCCGAGAGAGATGTATAAGCAAGTAAATACGCGAAGAATGGAAGACGATATTTGTGAGTCACAGAGGAAACTCAACATTTTAATTGGAGGTGCAGGCAATATGATATGGTGACACGTGGATGGCCAGAACAACCATTGCATCTTAGCCGTTTGTTTCTGTTGGCTAGAATTTACATTTTTCAAGGTGAACAGGTGGGTGTCCGGGGTTCAAACCCCAGCTCATGCATATAATAATGTATATGTCCCTGTCAACTGAGCTATGCTCACGGGGACTATTTCTGTCTTTTACTTTTTCATACTTTTTTTTTAATGATATTTCAACAATATTTTCTCTCATACCTACATTGTGTTTTTACTTTCTCTCTCTATTGTTTTGGCTTTTGTGTCAATACTCATATTTCACTCTATAGTTAAGTTGTCCTACAAGTTGTCAATAAGGCTCTCTTTAGTAAAAATAGCACATGACTGATAAGTTAGCTGATAGTTTATAGCTGATACACCATGTGATCCTATTTATAAGAAACATTTGATTTTTTGTATTCATTGCATAAATAATGTATTTGGCATATATTCTAGACAAAATACATTAATTATACAATGAATCTAAAAAGTCAACTTTTTCTTATAAATAGGACCGGAGGGAGTAGTTTATAGTTGATAGTTTATGGCTTATAGCTGATAAACTACTTGAAGTGTTTAGTAAAATTAGTGGTTAAACTAACTTATAAATGTAAAATTACATAAAAGGATATTTTTAATTCATAATAAAGTTTATATCAATTAATATTTAAAGTATTTAAAATTTAAAATTTGTTAATTTAATTTTGTTATTAAATTAATTTTTAATCCCTAAATGTTAATTTATATTTATTTTCGTTTGTCTAAAAAAAATTAGATATAAAGTGTACAAAAATTTAAACGTTACAATAAATAAAATATAATTTGTACAAAAAAAATAGTGAAGGTAAACGTAACATTCTCATCTTTTTTTACACAAAAATAATGTGTCATTTCGCTTTACTTCTATATACGTAAATATAGCATATAAAAGTGAATTAAAATTTGCCAAAAAAAAAGTGAGATTAAAAGTATTAAAAAAAACGTAACAATTGTAACGGAAAAAAAACTTAAACGTAACGGTGAAAAAATATCATTTTCTATTGAGAAAAAAAAAGGATATTTCATTCATAAAAAAAATAGCATTCATATTTAAAACATATCTATTTTACTTTATAATATAATAAATGATTAAGGGTAAAAAATGGAATTTATTTAGACTAATAAGGGTAAAATTGAAAGAAAAAATGGTAAGCTATAAGCTATAAGCTCAAATACTATTTGGAGTAGCGTCTGGAAAATAGTTTATAAGCTCGTGAAATAAGCTATAAGCTCGTGGTGAAAAACACTACCAAACAGAGCATTTTTGGTCAAACAAGCTTATAAGTTATTCGCTATAAGCTCATTTTTTGGTCTTACCAAACAGACCCTAAAAGTGGTTGTTCAAATAGCACTCATCTTTTTCTTTGGTAGAATAACAAAGGAGAAAAGGAAAAAAAAATAAAAAATAACACTGAGAACAATATGGCTTGGTAGGAGGCATTAAGACTCAACAAAGTCTCTAACTTTGACGACATTGTGTTCAATGAAGGAAAAAAGAATACAACGAAAGGTCATACTTATCCTTGAAAGAGCGTCGAGATTGGCCAATAAAATTGTGCAACAATTGTCCTCATGTTAGAAAGAAACGTTAGAAATATTTCTTTAAACAAAAATCTTCAACAACAAAAAAACATATGCATATATGTAGGAGAAGATAAAGGAACTTACTAAGTATCCGTCTCGCAAATAACATGTTGAATATAGTCGTTGATTACCAACATCAAACCATGATAAACAGCGGATATCTTAGCAAAAAGTGCATCCTCGACCCTTATTAGATAAAACAGCCAATTGTCCAAAGTACACAGCGAGCATCAATCTCACAAGAAGCACCACAACTTCAATCAACATTAAACTGCAATGTTTCGTAGCATGTGCAACAAATTGTTTCTAAAAAAAAGTAGATATTTTATGTTTTTTTAGGAAAGTACGACAAATTGTTGCTAGTTTTTTTTTTCGAAGAGAAATTGTTGTTAGTTGTTGAATAAAAAAATGAGAAAAAAGAAGATGTTACATAAATTATCTTAAATAATTGTTCAAATATCACTGGTCTAGAAAAAGGTTTGAAAGTTGTTGGTAGTCAAGTGCTTCTTCAAAAATGTCGCCCCTATATAATATGATTTAGGGGATTCCATTTTCCGTACCACATAGGCGGTTTAGCGTAATACAATACAGTGGGCAACAAAATTCAGTGCACCCCACCACCTCCTCCTTAAAAATAAAAATAAACAAAATACAGTGCATCATAACCCACAAAAACATTATTATTCTCTTTTTTTTTTTTTGGTTAAGAACATTAATATTCTTTTTTTTATGAGAAATATTAATAATTAATTTAGATTAATTTTTCCCGATTAAAATCACGTGCGTTGGCATATAATACAACTCAATTTGAATTGAACAAAATAAGACGCAGTTCCGCCGCGTCATCAAGCAACGAAGCAGGTTTACAATTACAACTTGTCATTTAATTTGACTCTACTTTTTCCTCACGCAATCCCATATAAAGCCGAAAAACCTTGGAGTCTCTTACATCGTAGAACTCTTCTTATTTTTTTTCTTCCTTCTCCTAAGCAAGCAATAATGTCGGATGCTAAAACCCAAATTGAATCTCTCAGGAAATGGGTCGTCGAACACAAACTCCGTACTGTTGGTAAATTTCCAAATCAATCAATCATTTCTAGGTCATTGTTTTTGTTCAATAATGTTTAATTTGTTTTTTCGTTCAGGTTGTTTGTGGCTTAGCGGTATTACAGGTTCAATTGCTTACAATTGGTCTCGACCTAACATGAAAACCAGTGTTAAAATCATTCACGCCAGGTTTGTTAATTATTATTATTATTGTTTTCTATACATATTATCTCGATTTATTATGCCTACAAAATTGTGCAATCTATATTTCATTCAGAAATTTCGTTGCACGAAGGGTGTTTGATTATTTTTGTTGCAGGAATAGTTGAGTTTTATAATCTCATAATTGAATAAACCATCAATTTAAGTAAATATATATTCAGTAATCAATCCCTAAACTGTATAAAATTCATTAATTTAGTCTCTCCTATTAAGATCTTACGACTAAATTGACAGATTTTCATATACATTAGTGACTAAATTGACGGATTTCATATATTCTATGGAACCAAATTGATGGTTTATTCAATTTCAATTATTATATTATTATTTTGGTGTTCTATGTTCATCTTATAAGCAAATGAGATTGTGAAGTTTTGATGAGGGTTACTACAGGGTTGATGTTTTGTTCCATGATGACTTGCTTCATTTATTCCTTTTGCTGTTGTTTTCACTTTTGCCTGATTGGTTTGAGGACGAGAATTTGTTTTGATTAATGAGTTGAATGCAGAGTAGTCAATGTTTTTATATGTTTAGATAAAAGTCAAGTGAACAATTAATTTGAGGTTAGAATTGCTTACTCTTCATAAAAAAAATACAAATCTCACCTTCAAGTTAGAATCGCTTTCTCTTCATGGAAGTCAAACACTCGATTTTATGATTCACATAGCCTTTATCTCTCACAAAAGTGAATCCGTACTTGTGCTTTCTTTTTAGAGTTCTAAATGACGGGTAAGAAAACCGTCTTTAAGTAAAAAGTGTGATTGAGAAGCTTTTTTTGAAATCTAAAACAAACTGGCTAGTATCATAGAAAAATTGTGCATTGCATCAAGTTACACTTTTTCTATATTATTTGTGAGTAAACACTATTTCCTTGATTTATTTGCTCAACCTGTTATACCTCGCATTTCCCTTATTTTCGTTTTACCATGATTTCAACTTTTCCCTTGAAGTGTATGGTAAAATTCTGAATCATTAAAACATCAAACATAATCCCTTTTATTTCTAGTTCGTAGTTGGCAATTGGAAAAGTCAATTGTTGCTTGATTCTAGGGCATGAATTGATTGTAATTTTTATTGCTTTGAAACAATGCTGAAGTGCTTGGCTATTAATGTTCTTTTTCATAGGTTTTGGCTTTTTCTTTTCTTTGTATTACCATGGCTCCTTTTTCTTTTTCTAAGTTGTCGTTAATAATTAGATGGGCGTGGAAATTGATTGGAAAACAAGGTATCATAGTGTTGTTAAATATCAGCGCTATAGCGTAGTGGAATTTGAACAAATCACTATTGTTCCGTGTTTACGCTATATAGTACAAAATGTTGACAGATAGTGTCTATAGCAGTGCTATAGCACTGTCACGTAGCAAAGTTCAAACAAACTGCTATTATCCCCTGATCCGCGATTGAAAGCACTAGCATCATATTTGATACACTAAAGGATATGATGGGTTTGTCTTTCTAGCTAGTATAGGTAGTAATAGGCATATGTTTGCATGCTGCTTGGTGATCTTCTGTAGTTTTATTTTATATATGTTGTGATTAA
>Ga0315914_1010321_pt1 | contig 11663 bp, 5 predicted proteins | sample MpolenodulesMG_FD_203920 | JGI IMG/M metagenome (GOLD analysis project Ga0315914, IMG submission 203920) | Medicago polymorpha root nodule microbial communities from Los Angeles, California, United States - elongated nodules | ecosystem: Host-associated > Plants > Roots > Nodule | place: USA... | reverse complement strand
TATCTGCCACCTGGCTGGCCCCCTATCACCCCAATGATCCTCTCAGTTGGCGATTTGCTCCGGCGTGGTTGCCCTAAGGGGACCGTTGCTCTCAGGTTGACTCTCCTCTCTCATCGCTCTGATTCAAAAATTTAAACGGACAAAACTTCTCTAAAATGAACAAATATACTTAAATTAAAAATCAATGTATTTTTTGTCATAAAAAATTCGACACTTTTTCATAATTAAAATAAATTCCGGAGTTTAATTTTTCTAAAAAGAATTATTATTTTTGTTTAAAGAATTATTATTTTTATTTAATTAGTATTATAAATTGTTTATCTAGTATTTCTAGTAGTATAAATTGTTTATCTACAAACCATATCTTCAAAAAACTTTTATTCGATACATTAACTAAGGTCTTAAGAATTATGTTCCACACTTTTAAAGGTAGTCTTGTTCTTGCCACTTGTGGTGGTATCTTTAGAAATTCGAATGGTGCAACTTTGAGTGGTTTTAGTCTTCGCATTGGTTCTTCTTTGTCTATTCATGCCGATCTTATTAGTGTTATGACATCCACTGAAGTTGATTATTGTAGAGATTTGCAGAGTTTCTGACTAGAAAGTGACTATTAGTTGGTTGTTTCATATTTTAAGTCTACTCACATTGTTCTTTGACATTTGAGAAATAATTGGTTTCATTGTTTAAATATATTAAGGATTTATCTTTTATTGTGTCACACACTCTGAAGCCCAAATATTTTAAAATGGATGACGTAACGTATCTCCTGTGTATTATGTACCGATACCTGTCTGATAATTCCCGATACGTATCAGGAGAGTATCCGAAGATTAAATTTTATTTTATTTTTTAAAAACAATTATCCGATACTTTTCAGATACATCTGGGATACGAGCTATAGGCGGTGGAAAACCGATATGTGCGGGCTACATGATGTTTCTATTATATTTGATATATATGTAATTGACTAAGTAATGATGTTTTCTATTTAGGATATATCATATATGTAATTGACCAATTGTCGCTTTCTTTATTATCAATATTACTTATATTTATATTTCTATTGTTGCCGCCGTCTGTTTTGTGTCTCTTTGTTTGTTTGAGAACGATGTTATTGTTGATTGTTGTGTGAAGACAATTTTATTGTTGTGCCTTATCGTTTTTCCATGTCTGTTTGATCTAGGTTTTGCGCCAATTTTTTTACTTTGAGTTTTACACTACAAGAAAAGATGCAATTAGCCAGGAAACTATGCCAGGAGCAAGAGCTCCTGGCAAATTTACCAGGAGCAATGCCAGGGATGCCCCTGGCAAAATGCCTTAGAAAAGGTGGGACCCGATTCTCATAAAACAGGGGTTTCTTTTATCACTTGCTCTCTCTCCAAGAACATAACCAAGTCCAAACACACACCACGCGTACCATCCTTCCTTCTTCCTTCACACAACCACACCACCGACCACCATTTTCGGTGCTATTTTGAGCGTCTTTTTCACCGATCAAACAAAGTGAGACCGTTTTCTTCATCCCCTCGATGAGGGCTTTCTATTGGTCCCTTCAGTTTCACCAAAGGAGGAACTTTTTGCTGTCCCATTTTTCTCCCACCGCCGTGTAGTCATCCATAGCCACCGCGATGGAGTTTGCAGCTTCAATGTTGTGTTCTCTTTGTTCATGTTAAGCCATCTATTCTTTAGCTTACTCACTTAGAGCTTTCATTTTTCTATTTTGTCGTTGAAAACCAAACCTTATGTTTCTTTGTTTAAATTGAAAAATCTGTTGTTTTGAGAAAGATTAAGTTACCTTGTAGTGTAATTTCATCATCATATTCAAGTGTAAATAATGTTAGAATCAATCTTTCTCAAAACAAAAAATAACACACTACAAACTTCTTACATCAAGCTATGTTTACTTTAAATGTACTCACACCATTTTCATATTTGTTGTTGATAACTGAAACTTAATTCTCAGGATGTGACCAAAAGCATGAAGAAGAGTTTGATTCTGAAGCAATTTACAAGAATTTTGTTCTTTGGGTATGTTCTAGATTTAGAGTTTTATTGATTTTGGTTTTGGTCATAAAAAGGATTAGTTAATAATGAGTAATGTGTAACAAGTATTTCTCAAATTTGTGTTGAACTTTCAGGTTATGGCAGCTAGAAGCCCCAATGTTCGGCTTAGAAAAGCATTCAATCGAAAAGAAAGAGAAACGAGGTAGCCAACTATTAACACTCTTGTATTGTGAACAAATTTTTCAAATAATTTCTTCGTATAGTAGGTAAATTTGGGATTTTGAAAATGGTTTTCAAATGAAATCTAGTTATGTTTGGATAAACAACTCAATTATGCCATTTAAGTGTTCATTATATAAGTGATTAAGTATAAGTCTATAAGCCATATGTCATCTATATGACAAAAGATGAAATAAAGTCAAATTGTGTTCATATAATCTATAAGTTGTTTGCATAATTTATCATGTAGAGCTTATGGAAATAAGCTGAAAATAGCCATGAACATGCCATAAGTGGTTTCCATAAGTGAACTAGTGATTGTAAGGTTATGAATGTAGATAATCATTTATTTGTTTGTTGATTTTGTTAGGTGAGTCAACAAGATTTGGATGACACATTCCAACCTCCATTTAAGAGTTATATGATTGATGGGAACGTTGCTAGTGTCATGTGTTCCTACAATAAAGTTAATGGAAAACCAACTTGTGCAGACCCTGACCACCTTAAGGGAATTATAAGAGGAAAATGGAAATTAAATGGGTAACTTAGAATTCTCTTAAATCTCATTTAGTTAGATTTCATTCACACTAAATAATATGAAAATTATTATGTGATGAATGTAGATATATAGTTTCTGATTGTGACTCAGTAGAAGTGTTTTTCAAAGATCAGCATCATACCAAGACTCCTGAAGAAGCTGCAGCCAAAACCATATTGTCAGGTAACAAAATATGAGAAAAATATGTACTTGCATATTCCAAAGAAAATTGCTGGATTATCAATCATTTTGTGTTAGTTAATTGCAAAGTTATTGGTCGTAGTATTTAAACACGAACTGTACTCTATAAACCCGAAATTTAATTAATAGAAAGGTGCTCCAGCCAGCCACTCTGAATTCTGAAATGTAGGCAAAATGGGCCGAACTATGTGATCAAATATCGCTTGTGTGTGTTTTTTGTATCTTTTTACTATCGGACTGGGTTGCTGTTCTAGTTGTTTACTTATCTTGGTTGTATGTAAATTTTAATTTCGTGCAGGTTTGGATTTGGACTGTGGAAGTTATCTTGGCCAATATACAGGAGGGGCATTAAAGCAAGGGCTTGTGGATGAAGGATCCATTAACAATGTTGTATCGAACAATTTCGCAACATTGATGCGTCTTGGTCCAAAGGATGTCTGCACTCCAGAGAATCAAGAGTTAGCTTGTGAAGCTGCAAAGCAAGGGATTGTGTTGCTTAAAAATAGTCCAGTTATAGGTCCTAATGCTAACGCTACAAGGGCCATGATTGGAAACTATGAAGGTATAAATATTTCCTACCTTAGCAATTTGCGTAAGTATATGACTTGGTCATATTGTGGATATAATATGAAGTTTTGGTAAATGCATTTATATCTATGTAGAAACATAAAATATATTAACTGATCACAAAATATATCTATTTAAATGCATCCATTGTGTCAGCGTCCAACACGGACGCACTCATGTTTTGCTCACGTGTCAACCACTCATGTTTTGCTCTCTAATGGTACCAATTACATTATTGGTGTACTCCCCTGTCCCCGTATACTATAGTGCTCATTCGCCAACAAACGTGTTTGACCTTAAGATTTAGAGTGTTTTATTTCCCTTCCCATTGTATTTATTTCTATTCCTCAAGTACTAGCTTCAAATATTTGCTCTATATTTGCAGGGGTTAAAGTGAAAATGCATGTTAGTCTCACGGTTTGAAGAATGTTGAAAGAGTTTGTTCTAAGAATATTGCAGAAGCGGGTCGTTGGTATAAAATTTATAAATGTTTAGAGTTTTGTATTGCTGCTGTATTGAAGGATAATTTATAAATGTTCCACAACTTTAAAATTATTTTAATTATTAAATTTTAATATTTTGATTTTTGAAACAATTAAAAAACGTTTTTTAAAAAAAAATTCGTGCGCATTTTGCCAGGGGTTAACCCTCGCAAATCTCCTTTCAGATTTTGATTTGATCTCTGAAAAGTGGGTCAGAACAGTCTGCACGCGTCAGAATGTGCCCTACGCAATTTGCCAGGAGCTAAACCCCTGGCAAGGTCATTTGCGATGAGCAGATTTGCTGGTAATTCTGCTCATGGCAAAACTCCTGGCAAACGTTCATTTGACAAGGCTTTTTGCATTTTGCCAGGGCTTCTGCCCCTGGCTAATTACCATATTTCTTGTAGTGTTAGTCCATATTTTGTATTTTGAGTTTTAATATGTAGTTTAAATTTAATTTTTTATAGAAGTATCACAGCCATATCGTATCTTGAATTTTAAAATTTTCCCATATTCGCGTATCGGTATTATATCGTATCCGTATCGTATCATGTATATGAGCTTCATAGGTCACACGTATATCGGAAAAAAAAATCATTGCGCAGATAAACTTTTTGAAGATGTTTTTCGGATGCAGGGATTTACTTGATGGAATGACATTCCTTCTTTTATTAGAGACGGATTTTTCGTAATAGATTTAGTGTCTTATTGTTATTGCAATCCAGTATTTTTTTTCTTCACCCTAATGTGATCCATTGGATTTTTATGCTGCGGTTTTTAATGAAGCAATTGATGTGAATTTGTATGCTTATTTCCTTTATTTTAACATATTTATTTTTACGTAAGATATAACATTTTAACGTGTTTATTTCTTTAACAAATACCTTAACCCTCAGGGATACTTGTTAACAAGATCATTTTAGAATGGTAACATAGTTGAGATGTCTTTACTATCATGTGATACTTTAGCACTCTAATATTTGCTTAAAAGAAAATCCAAGCAGATCCTAATCTCAACAGTTTCTGTCATAATAATGTCTATACTGAGTTAGTTAAAGTGATGTTCACAGTGTCACTGGTGGGTCCTATTGTTTACGGCACAAATTGCTACAAGCAAGCTTTATTTGTCCTAAGTGCTTATAGCTTGTCCTAATTCAAATTGCTAGTGATTCTCATTGTATATAGGAATATCAAATATATATGACATAAAATAACTGACATTTTGCATGACATATATAACATGACCAATAAAGGATTGGAACCAAGTTTAAGGACCACTGACGGTATAGTGATTGATCAAAGTACACAATCTCTGTTACAACAACCATTTTGTTTTTGTTTTCAAGTTAACAAACCATTTTGTTAAGCGTAATAAATAATCCTTATTAAATGTTTAATTATGGCATGGTGACAATATTATCGTACTATAATAAAACACACGACCTAACATGCTCAACACATGACTTTTCGACCATATACTAATAATAGTCCAACTAGTGAATATGAAACATATGGGCTCACCATTAAATTAAAACCTTAATAATTTTATTAGCCAAAAAAATAAAAAAAATCAGGTGGTTGGAACAAGAAAAACCATTCCTGCGTTGCAATTTCCCAACATCAAAGTGATTTGCTTCCTTTGCTTTGCAATTCAGGGCATCCATGATATGATAGTGAGCATATAACCGTGCAGAGAAAAATAATATTTGATTAATATCTTTTACTGTTTTAAAGGATACATTTTAATCTAGACATAAAAAATATTGAAATAAAAAACGAATAATTAGCTTAGTCTATTTTTTATTTTTGAGGAATTAGCTTAGTCTGTTAAGAGTATGAGATTTTTTTTTTTTTATATATATACGTATACGTTCATGCCAATGCGATGGCAACGTAACAGTAAGATCATACTCTTTTTTCTGTTGAGATGAAGAGCATAATTTTTTCTTTTTGACAAAGGAAGTGCATGATCTTTTTTGGACAAAGGAAGTGCATGATTTTTTTTTTTACAGAGAAAGTGCATGATCTTATTAATCTTAAAAAACGACTTTTACATTTCGTCGGAAACTATTTTTTATTTTTATTTTTAAGAATTTCATCGAAAACTATTGTAAAATGATCACTAGTATTGGTTACTTTAATTAATAATAATTTTAATAATAATTTTCCTCTTCTTCAATTTTTCATTTTAAAGAAAGAGATGAAATATTTATACGGAAACCCCTAATATGGACCTTAATAATAGAGGTCCACCCATAGTCCTCTCAAAATTACCTTCAATAGCATGTTGCAACCAAAAATACTGTTTCATGGTCCCACATAAGAAAAAATATTTTTTACTCATCTCTTTCTCTCTCTCCAAAGCGAAAATCATCATGTGCATTGGTCGAAGAAATTTCCCCTCTCATTGGACTGCTCGAAGAAGATCTTCATTCTCAGATCATTTGTCTCTATGCTTTAATTAATCATGGAATCAACTATGATGTGTAAGTTCCCATCTCTCTCTGAATGTGATTGTAACAATTTATTATTTTATAATCTCCATGAGTTTCTATTTGGCTATCCACACCGAACTTTCTATTTGATCAATTCATGAATTTACCATTGTTTATACATTTCTTGCCTTAATTTTATGATTTGCTATTTTTTGTTTGATTAATAACTGTGAAAAGTCAGTGTTTGATGTTTCTTTATTTGTTTTTGTGGAATATTACAGAAATTGGAACAATTTCATGATAATGAGGATTCACGAACACGAAGAATTTAACGAGGAGTATATGAAATTATTAACTTTTACTCAGAGTGAAATGAAGTAATACAAGAATTTAACGAGGGTTAAAGGACATTCAATCGCACATGAGCAAGCAAAGTCGGTTGTTCACAATTGGAAAACTAGTGAAAAGATAGTATCACTTTGTCATGCAGTAGTCTTATCTGGATACATAACTCACAAAGTTTTTTAATTTAGATTTCTTGTTATGGCTAATTGAAAGTGCTTACACTTATGATTTTACCTTGAACAACTTTCATATATTCGAACATTCATTTATGTGGTTAGCAATAATGTTGTATTACATGCCACACATTCACAAGAGACCTCAGTGAAAACTTGAAATTCTAGTGTACTTGTTTTAATATGTTATGTGCGATATTTTAACGTTTGTAATGTTCCGTTCAATGTTCCAACATTACGAAGTAAACAGAAATAAAAAACAAAGAAATAAATGACAAGAAAGTAAAAGACACAGTGAGTTTGTTGACCCAGTTCGGTGACAAACACAACTACTCTGGGGGCTACCAAGTCAGGAAGGAAATCCACTAGTGTAGTCCTTATTCAAAAGCTCTCAGCAAACTCCTCGTTTACACTTTATGACCTAGGACCTACCCGTCTAGACTTCAACCTAGGAACTCATAGATCTGAGATCTCATCTCACTATCCTACAGTTAGTCACAACCCCTGTGACCTATCAGACTCAAAACAATAACAATTGCTGAAGTTACCTTCAAACACAAACAACTACAACCTTGCTTACAAGCTTTGGTGTAGCACAACGAGTTTACAACTCAACACACAGTCATTAGCATGTACCAAGATGATACAAGAAAGGCTCACAAATAAAACAGGACTAAACTTGCATCAAACGATACAAGAGTAGAACACACAAACTCAAAACCCTAAAAACTAAACTTTTTAGTATAACAGCTTGAATACCTAATTAGGTCTTGAAGTCTTCCTTTTATACTGAAGCAATATGGGCTAACAAACCTTGTTGGGCTTCACAAAAAAAAAAAACAGACCGTCCAACTGATCTGTAATACATGAATCAGTAACAAATAAGGAAAGTCCTAAGAAGTAGAAACATCTTTTGAAACTTCCAGCCATATCACTTTAATCCCTAAAATATTGTTGCTCCCTTGGGAATAAAAGCTCAACTGATTCTGTACAGATATGTACGTTGCTTGGTCATCAAGTTGAGGAAAAGTTGTTTCCTTTTAAAGATAAGGCGCGCGTACAAATAGACATGAACTCATGCACACTGAACCGTGCCAGGATGTTGGAACATTCTGTCCAACATCTTATATGGATGCCTAAACCATGTTTGAACATAGTATCCAACAACACACTAAATGAATATTTGTTTTAGCAACAATGCAGCCAATACAAATACCCAACAATCTCTCCCTTTGGCAAATTTTTGGCTAAAACAAATTAAGGTCGATACTCATAAAACAGAGGGATACAAAAACCATTTCTCTAGTCAGTATGAACACACACTTATGAAGAAAACTATCAGCACACAAAATCTAAAGGGATACCTCAGATACACTTCCTCAAGTCATCACGAACACATATTCAAGAAGAAGGAGCGGCCATGCAATATCACAAAAGAAATCTCAGAAGTGTGCACAAAACCAAAAGAATACCGTACACAGTCTTCAGTTATAGTTTGAACAAACCAGTCATGAAGAAAGAAAGCATCATACTTTTGATCATCAGAGTTAAGAGATAAGAAGGTATTACATATTTCAGAGACATGCAGCAGCAGATAAGATAATAACACACAGTCTCACAAGAGCAAAGGAAAAATAAATTCCTATGCTACACTTGGAAAATTAAATTTCCACAAACTGGTTTGGATGTTTCAACATCCTTCACCACATCAGACAGGAGTACTTGTCACAAAATAGCAAGGGAAAAAATAAATTTCTCACACATACATAAAGCTGACAGTTAGATGTTTGACACATCATACTCCACATTTGTCAGACAGCTTGATTACTTTCAAGCAATCATCATAGTAGCACTCCCCCTCAATATAACACCTTATGAGAAATTGAAAGAAATATTCCACTACTCCCCCTAAACACATGCATATGGAAGAAATTGAAAAACCAAAAACTCTTCATGCATAGATAGATAATCTTCAGGGCCTGATCAGATAACTCTTCAAGGAATATTCATCAGCACATCAGACCTATTAAGGTCACACAGACATTTTCCAACATCTTATAGGACATTAGCAGGGAACATGTACATAAGAAAAATACTGAGATTTTGAAAATTCTCAGAACAATCAAGATGTTGCAACATTAGTGACAACATCCGCAAGCATCAAAAATAGTTGCAAAATAAATGCAACAACATATCAGTGTGCAAAATATTAAAACACACATACATACAGGCATAGGAGAGGTTTAAACCATACATTTTACTCCCCCTTTTTAGCCACAAAATATGCCAATCAGCACAAAGTTCACATCAAGAGTATATCATGACAGAGTATACCCCACAAAACAAAGACGTGCAATAAAATAGAGAGTTTAGCACGCCTTACAGGTACTGATCATTACATCTCCTCATGTAGGCAAATTCCCAACTTGTCCCTTAGATTTTCAAACTACTTAGCATCCAAAGCCTTGGTGAATATGTCTACAAATTGTTCCTATGTGTCAACATGCTCAAGTGTTACAACCTTCTCTTCAACAAGATCTCTAATGAAGTGATGTCGTATGTCAATGTGCTTTCTCCTGCTATGTTGAATAGGATTTTTGGAAATATTGATAGCACTTAAATTGTCACAATATAATGTTAGAACATTTTGTTCAACATTATACTCCTTCAGCATCTGCTTCATCCAGACAAGTTGTGAACAACTGCTACCAGCTGCTATGTACTCAACTTCAACAGTAGATAGAGACACACAATTCTGTTTCTTACTAAACCAAGAAATTAGATTATTTCCAAGGAAGAAACATCCACCAGAAGTACTTTTCCTGTCATCTGCACTACCTGCCCAATCAGCATTACAATAGCCAAATAGCATAGAGTTCTCACTGTGTGAGTACATGATCCCATAATCACTGGTGCTATTGATGTACTTTAGTATCCTCTTCACTTGAGTGAGATGACTGATTTTTGGTTCAGCTTGATACCTAGCACATACACCTACTGCAAAAGTGATGTCAGGTCTACTTGCAGTGAGGTAAAACAGACTCCCAATCATGCTTCTGTACATGCTTTGATCTACAACAACACCATTCTCATCTTTTGTCAGCTTCAAATGAGTAGCAGCTAGAGTTCTTTTATGACCACCATTATCCATATCAAATTTCTTCACAATGTTCTTGGTATATTTGCTTTGAGAGATTAATGTAGTGTCCTCCATTTGTTGGACTTCAAATGAATTTTACGAATTGATACCTAAAACAAACACTTTTCGACAAGGGATAATATTAAAACAAGTTTTGAGTGGTGGTGGAACAAGCATACACCATCTCTTGAAGATGGGAGATGGGTCATCTAAGTCCTACAATTTATTTGAGTCAGAAAAGATATTTACGATCTAGTATTAGCTCTAGGAGCTTCCAAAAGTAAATTCTAATTTGCAACCAACAATGTCTTACTAAAGATTTATACCAGAGAGCCACATACAATAAAAAAATCAAACAACTTAGCATCAAGTTGTATGCATGCAACAAACAAGATACCCAATTTATTATCATTTCTTTTCCATAGAACCCACATGTTACACAATGACATCACTTTACAGTTTTCAATTCTCTCTTAAACCTCACTCAAAATGATATCAATCCAAGACATAAATTTACACAAAATCACTTTTTTTTCTTCATTTTCCAACTAATTCATACACAATTTAACTTAATAAATAAAATTTTTTTTTATTATCTTAACTTCGGAAAAAAATATCTACTTCACAAAACTTAACTTTGGAACGACATCATTAAGAAGATAGAAAATTTTCAATCAATAAATAACACAACATAACCGTACATATACGACATTTTCATACAGATAACATAATTAAATAAAATAAATTTATAAAATCAACAACAACATTTTTTTTCCTTCAGTATCTACAACGTTTCTATATCTTATAGCAACACTTCTACAACCTACAACAAGATTCCTACAGCCAACAACAACAGTTATAATTATAAAAGCAAAATAGATGACAACTTTTTTTATGAAGGGAAAATAGGCAACAACTTAAATAGCAAGAAAGAAAAAAAATACAAACTTGAGTTGAAAAAAATAGAAAATAGCAAGCTTTAGTGACAGTCAAAAGCAATTATTTTAAACAATATCTAAAATAATCATTTACACCAAATCTTAAATTCTTTCATTTTTTTCACAAATAAATCCATATAAAATCATAGAAAAGAATTATTTTAACTATCTTAACATTGTAAAGATTATTTTATCAACTTATGCTTTTTCCGAAATTCAATCTACAAACATCAACATTAAAATAATAGATACTTTGACATAGATAACAAAATAGAAAATACGACACATTTTTAGAGGATAAATAGAAGGCTTAATAGCAGTTTTAGCCCCATAACTTTCCCAAAGTTGCGATTTTGGCCCCCTAAGAAAGAAACTACAAAACCGCCTCCTAAGTTTTGCACCTGTGGCAGTTTTGGCCCCCAAGTCCAATTTTAACTTGGTCAACGCTGACGTGGCACCCTAAGTGAGGTGCCACGTGTTTTTTTTTTTTTGCCTTGGTGGGCCAAAACTGCTACAGTTGCAAAACTTAGGGGGCGGTTTTGTAGTTTTTTTTTGTTAGGGGCCAAAATCACAACTTTGGTAAAGTTAGGAGGCTAAAACTACTATTAAGCCTAAACAACAA
>Ga0315914_1010318_pt1 | contig 11665 bp, 7 predicted proteins | sample MpolenodulesMG_FD_203920 | JGI IMG/M metagenome (GOLD analysis project Ga0315914, IMG submission 203920) | Medicago polymorpha root nodule microbial communities from Los Angeles, California, United States - elongated nodules | ecosystem: Host-associated > Plants > Roots > Nodule | place: USA... | reverse complement strand
TGAAGATGAATTGGTAATGGAATGAGAAGACATTGGGTGAGATGAAAAATTTGGCAGAAAGATGAAGAAGGTAGTGGGTGAGAGATGCAGAACAAATAAACAGATGGATGAAGAAGATGAAAACTCCAGTTTTTAAATTTGCCACTACCCAAACTCCAGTTTACGACTTTTTAATTTCATCCCTTTGCACGTTTTCGTTTTTCATTTTGGTCCCTCAAACTAGCCACTACCCAACTCTTTTAACACTTTTGCCAAGTAACACTAAGCCACGTGTGTCTCCGTCTGCCACGTCGCCGTTTTTGTAACGGGAGTTAACGGGAAGGACCTTTTGCAAAACGTCAGAAGCTTACAAGGAGAGTTTTGAAAGAAAAAAAAAGATACAGGGACGATTTGCAAAAATGCGCGAAATTACAGGGACGATTTGCCTATTTAAGCCATTAATTAATCATTCTTACATCAACAACAATATTCAAAGTTTATTCTTATCGTTTTTTTTTTGAAATCAAACCTGATCATGGTCTGCTATTGATCTTGTTAAAAGTGTGATTAATCGAGTAGTAGATATTACAAGAGTAATACAATATTTTACAACTAAGAAATATTCTGATAAATAGAAAAATGAGTATGTCAAGTACTATTTATTTAAACATGAAAAATAATGTGCCTATTGTTCTAGTCAGATACACAGTGAAGCCACATGGCACATGCAGTAACAGTATAAAACCAGTGAGGGAATATGAATGAATCTACGTGGAATGAGTTACCCCCACATAATTAATGATGTTACAGAACTATGTTCTACAGATTAATTCTGAAAAGTTTAGTCCATCATCGTACTATAGTATCAACACCACAACACACTATGGTAGTATTATTAAATGATGAGGTGTGTGTGACCAGCTTCAAAGTTCAAACAGTAATAATAAATAACTCTACACCTCCATGCATGCAGAGTTACAACTGTATCATCAGTGAAAGACTGTAGAAGAAGACATGTCAATATTAAACAAGGATTTTGGATCTTGCAGCAAAACGGGAACACTTCCTTCTACCAGTTTTGTTTAGCATGCAAACACAATTCTGAAGAATTTCAAAATCCTCTTCCCAAAACAATAAAGATGCTTTGTCTGGATTTTTTAGAAGCATCTTTGAAGTAAGGAAACCAGCGATAGTCCATGTCTGCATCAACCTCGATTGCTTCCCAATAAACTTTCCATTTCTGGTATCATAATATTCTGGCCATTTATCTACACAAAGTCTTTTCTCTGCTAAATCAACTGCCTTCTGTGCTAAATCAGATCTGCCCATCTTGATGCATGCTAAAGTGAACTGTTATTTAAAGCCACCATGTCAGCTCATTAACACAAAAGGTTTCTCATTCTTCCATAATCATAAATCCTCAACGCACCAATATCAGAAAGTAATTGTTTCTTGGATTTTGACATAAAAGCATAATTGAAAGGCACATGATATTATTTTTTTTCCAATAAACAGCAATCAAAAGAGACATTGCATTCAACTCCCTTAAGGTATGCTAAAATAATACATACATGATACACCCTTCTATGTTTTAAATGAATGAATACTCACTACCGTTATTTGTTGGAAAAATTGTACAGGCTTCCCTCAATTCTGTTTAAATGACACACCCTCCCCCTGTTTTTAATAATAGAGGAGAGTGTGTGATTGAGGAGCAATCGATATATTTTAGACTTACAACATAGAGGGGGTGTATGTGTCGATTAAACATATTACAAAGGAGGTAAGTGTAATTTTTCTGTAGGCGTAATGATAATAATATTACTAATCGTCATCTTAAGGATAATATTGTCCAAACAGATATCAAACTCACCTGCCAGAGAAGTGTTGGCCAAGACCCGCCATTGTGATATGACCAAGGGCTGCAAGGAGTTAGACAAAAGTTATTATTGTAATTTCAACGGTAGATGAGAGTGCATAACAAACAAATATATCGAGCAAGAATTATGCAACAGCCAAAACCTTTTTGATAAAAATAAATGTTATGGCATTGATGACTAAAGGCACGCATGCATGAAACAGTTGTGAATTTTTCATCGAAAGGATTATGTAGGTTGTGGCATTACTCTTGAAAATAAAACAATGTCAAAAAGAACAAGAAACTTTAAGAGCCTCACGTGTTCTTGGGGTCACAGCCAGTGATTATACGCCATTCCTCACCCTCCAATGCTGGATAACATATTTTGAGAGGCATTTGACCAATGATATCATCCCATTTGGCATCTATTAAATTCAAAATGCCCTCATTTTGTCTTGTTGTGCCTAAAGAAGAGACAATGGCCCAAAGGTTTCCAAGTGTGAAAAACCTAAAGTCCATATGAGCAGGTTGCAGATTGCCTATGAAGTATCCACCTTCCTCAGATATCCAGTCCACAAGCCATGAAGGAATTTGCTCAGGATAGATGTTAAACTTGTTGACAGCATCAGTAGAATACTCTTCAGTCTTATACCGATAAATTTCATTAATCTTCTTTATGTCAACCCAATAATACTCTCTCATGTGAAAGGAGAGTGCACTTAGGCGATTACTAACGGCAGCCACCAGATCCCTGGTTGTATCATTCACTATCAGCATCTCACGAGAACAGCGTAAAGCTGAATAAAATAATGCCTGCATATATTCACACACAAATTTATGAGCATATATTCAGATACTATTACACATAATAATTGAATTGTTTCATCATGCTGTTGCAGAAGGAAGACCTCCGAAGTTCAACTCGGAGACTCATGATCTAACTATTCAATTAAGATGACAGAACTATATATTCATTCATAAATCACCGAACCATCTAACACAAGACAGAATGATAGTGAATACACGGACAAAAGTTAACTTCTTAGACACGGGAAGAACGCTATGGAAGACAATCAACTGTGCCACAAACAACCCCAATCCAATTTAAAACGTAATTGTGTAAAGATGATGCAATAAGTAGTACCAGTTTAGTAGCATATTTTCAAAAGTTTTAAACAACGAATCTGTCTTAGTTTTGAATATGAAAAATGTTGCAGTCATTTTGCAACCTGGAGTGAAGAAAAACTTGTACATTTTAGAATTCCCAGTCAATTATTCTGGCAAAGAATAAGGATTTTTAAAACAGTGAAATCACTTGTTCCTGCTCAGTGAATCTAACCAGAAGAATGAGATGCTGCTCCAAATAAAGAGCAAGAGATCATGTTAATAAGCGGAAGAGTTCTCATTTTAGTACCAATAAATGAAAGAGCATAAGTATAATGCAAATGAAAGAGAACAACCACTAAAAATTAGAAAGGAACAAATTGTTATCACATTGACTAATATAAAGTTGACAATAAAAATGGCACGGGCCGATGTGAATAGCTTCTTAAAAGTCTTCGGCCAACTTTTGGTCCCTTTTGAACTACTTCCAGCGTCTCCGCAATACTCACTCCAACAGAATCAAGAGTCCAAATATTGAGAGCATCCATCGAACACCAAATTAGGCAAGTAAAGCTTAATCACCTAGAGAAAGCCACATCTCCAGGCTTACCAATTTGGTAGAAGCAAAAGACAAAAACCAAGTATAACCACCATAAGGCAGAATCTAAAACTTAAGGAAGAAACAGATAGGGACTAAGGGTATTTCAGGGTACTCAAGTCCCACATTAAGTAGTATGTGTAAAAAGAAGAAAAGTAAAGAACAAAGGCAGCAGAAATGTAGCTCAAGGTGGATAACAGGTTTGCAAACATGGCTCAGAGAAAACGGGTGGAGAGAATTGGGAGAACACTGAATTTGGTATTTGATTAAAATGAGTAAAACGGTATTTATAAGTGGTTACATCAATCCTATTTATAGGCACTAACAAACCATTGACATTATGCTCCAACTAGCTATATTTTTAGTAATTACTACTTCAAATACAAACAATGATAGCGAGCAATCAGCTTACTTGGATTTCCAGAGGGTGACCGTGAATTCCCATTCTTCTATCAATCATACAAGAACCATCGGTGACTAGTAGAGAAGGAAACATGTCAAATCCATCAGTTAGACACAACTTAAGGATCAGTCTTATGCCGGTCTGGACATCCACTCTATCTTGCAATGAATAGTCACCTGTTAACTTCCCATATGCTCTCAACAATATAATCCACCACAATCCTGATAAGAACAGTTTTTCACATAAGATTTAAAATTGAGAAGTAATGTGAAGAAAATTTTGAAAAGCAAAATGATAGTAACACTCTGTAAAAGATGACGTATTAACAACAGTGCAATAACTTTTCATGCGATAGAAACATGCTTTAGCTTCGGAAAAAAAATAATTACCTGAATCGACAGGGGCAACACGGCCTATAGCTGATTCACCAAAATCAGGATCTGAAACTTCCTCAAATGCTTCATTGCTTCCATCAAGAGGGACCGTTCTAACTTTGAAGCTCGCTGGCATCAACCCTTGCCCTGGGCTGTAGCAATCAACGGTCTTCTCCCAACTCTGGCAAATATAAACAAATATTAAACAAGGAACAAGTGTACTAATTCCCATAATAGCTTCACCAACATCATTTGTTTGAGATATATGTTAGTGAAACTTAGCAAGTAAGCCATTAATCAGGACTTTCTTCCTTAAGTTCTGATGAAATAGCGATATGGATTCATTGGTTGAGAACATTTATAGATTTATTCAACAGTTACATTTATCATAAGATAGTTCAAATCCTTTCAGCCTCATAGAAGAAACAATTGATCCCTAAAGTCCATTGAAGAACTGTCCAATGATTAGATAGACAACAACATATTTCATTTGTTATGTGGTAACAAAGCTAAACTGCATCATCTAAACAGATTATACAATATTTAAATTAACAGTGCTGACAGAATCAAATCTCTCTAAAGATTCTAAAGGTGCAACGAGGGCATTTATTTTCAAAAATTCGAGAAAAACTTATCACATACTTCAGGAGAAACTATTTTGCAGAAGAACAACAAGTAGTAACAAACTAAATTGAGTTGTTGAAGCCATAATGTACCTGCAGTTGCAACGTGTGAAGTAGAAAATTCTTGACAGTTTCCCCTTCACCATTAAGCAGAAAGGCAAGCGCGGATGGAACAAAATCACGAATAAATACTTGATCATAATTCAGAGGTTGTTTCTCATCGGGATCATTAGCTGCAACAGTCCCAACTGGATTCCCACAGTAAGTAACAACAGCACCTCGAAGCAACTTCCAAGCTTCCTTTTCAATCTCAGAAAGCTCCCTCTCAGCTTTATTCTCATTCAAATCATTCAACTTATTATCTAAATTTACATTCGACCCGTCAACTTCCTCCACTTTACTTCGATCATCAGTCTCAATTCTATCAAACAGCAAGGGCTTTGGATTCAAAGCGGTTTGAATGAAAATATTCTCAAAGCTTTTGTCATTATTAACATTAGAATCAACCGATGTAGACTGGTTTCTAAAATCTGAAGTTACATTCGGTATCAATGATCCAACCCTAGGCCTAAAATTCCTAGATTGAACCCAATTTGAATCGGTAACGCTAAAATCTCTCCGATTCAAACCATTCACATTTATATACCCTACAATCTTAGTATTATTGCATCTATAGTATCTATAGCTATGGAATGATCTAGAACAGCTTGATCTTGACAAGATACTCATCATTGTTGAATCACTAAACTTAATTGAAGAAAACCCAGAAATCAATGGAGTTTTAGTTAGGATTCTACAACAAGGTTTCATGGTAGAAATTCCAATATAGCTACCAGTAGTCATGTGTATATTAAGATCAAATCAAAATAACAATAGCCCACAAAATTAAACAATTTGGGAATAGTAAAAATCAAGACTTTAATCTATTTCTATAATAAAATAGTAAAAATAGATCTTGAAAGTGATTATTCTATAAGTTGGTAGCTGAAATGGAAATTTACAATGATTAAGTTATATACTTACAGATTGAGGAGGTGATTATGGTGATGATTAATGGAATGAAATTAGGTTGAATTATGAGAATGAAAAATGTTTTGAGATGTATGAAGAAATGAACAGTGAAGATCAAAATGTGAATTTATAAGCTTTGAAATGAAAAGGGAAAGTTCGTATGGACAAGGAGGGTGTAATTACTTTACTGTCCCTGTCATGTGCAAGTTGTTTTGTTTTTGGGTTACTGTTGATTTTACAATTATAGCCTTTGGTAGGTTTTGTTTGGCTGATTTGAATCGTACACACTACACTTTTATATGTTGATTGATGTGTTCTGGTTCACATAATCAAGTCAATAGCTAATAGCTATGATGAACAATGATAGAAAAAATATTTTAAAAAAAATCTGACAAAATTAAATTCTATAACAATATTTTTTTTTGAAATAGTCTAGTAGTTAAATATTTATCTCTTAAGATGAATAAATGATATGTTCAAAGTTCAACCTCAATTTATATATTATGCAATGCCCTACCAACTTAGTTCAACTCAAATGAACAAATAGGATAAGGATTTAATTGGCACACTTCTAATTTTGGGCTCCAAATTTAATTGATAAAGTAAAACAATTTTAATTAAGTAGATAAAAACATGCAAAAAAAAGATAAATCACTTTTGAAAACTAAAATATAAACTATATTTTTTTAGATTTGCATAGTGACCAAATCAGATTTTGTTTTTTTGAAGGATGACAAAATCAGAATTGAATTTGATATAAAGGTGTACCGTAATCACTATCAATGTTTACGAAAGTTTTGTTATGATCAATCTAAAAAATATTTAGTGTAAAAAAACATGGTATATAGTTAAAATTAGTGTAAAAAAGTTTACGTGATTTTAGTTCAGTTGATAGGGACATTGCATATCATATGAGGTCGGAGTTCGAATTCCAACATCCACTTGTTCATCTTAAAAACATGAATTTCTAACTTAAAAAAATTGAAAAAAAATAGTGAATGAGTGAAAAATGAAGCAATCACGTTTGGCTTGGATGCGTTGCGTCTCTTATCCGTAACATGACATTGGACACACACGCCTTCCAATTTTGATTCATAATTTTCCCTAAAAAAAATGGGATAGAGGCAAATTGGGTAAAACATAACAAGAATGATGTGGTAAGGATAGCCATGTTATCAAGAGCCGAGGGTAAATCCGTCTAAGTAAATATTTATGTAGATATTTGAATGGATCAGAGACCAAGTTGTGTGGGCCTATGAAAAAGCACCCAAATTCCAATTTTTTAGCGAAAAAGCACAAGCAACTACCATATCCAACGGTGGACGCCGCGTAACTGTTCACGTGCCCTGTTTTTATTGGTTCCTTAACACATCTTTGTCTGTTCTCCTTTTCCACGTGCTGCAACAATTGGATCTGTACAAAAACGCGTGGCTTGTCTGTCCATGTCTTTTTGTTGTTCTAGACAAAAAACATATTAGCACGTTGAACTTGCAGTTATCAAACTCCATTTGCATACGTTAAGAGAGAAAAATTGCAGCATCTAGCAATTGCTTGTAAACAATGGGGTTTAAAACCAAACCAATACAATAGAAAAATCGCAACCAAAACCGAAATTGTTTGTTCGTATTTATTTCGATTATTTTTTTACTGAACCGTTTAGTTTGATTTGGTTAACGGTTTTTATTTTACTAACAGAACCAAACCAAACCAAATCGCAACATAAGAAAACTACACCGCAAATCAAACCACACCGCGAACACTATACTCACAAGCACTCATGACTTTTTAAAATACCTTAACCTATAGTTAATTATCGTTCGTTTGTGAACAACAATTAATCAGCGTTGGAGCTCAGCCATATATAGAAAGTTAGAAACAATAGTTGACTGCTGTTAAAATTTAGGAATTCTTGTTTACCCATCAATAAAATGTGGGTAACACTGTCTATGTTAAGTTGGCCCAATCAAAACCATGTATTTACATAACATTAAAAATAATAAAAAATAAATAAATAAGTTTGATAGGTGCCAACTTAGCATGAATTATGTTACCCATCTTATATTAACATAGGCGCTAGACAATAATTTAGGTAAGTCATGATATAATGGTTCCATTTAAGGATTCCAATCTGATAGAATGGTTTCACAATTTAGCATAACCTTGATCCAAATCAAATAGACAAAGCAACTCATTAAACGAACCAAGATCAGGGTCATGGTTTGAATGGTAGTTAACAATGATTAGGGTATTTTAAAAATCTAGGGTGCTTGTGAGCAAACTTAGGAGCCTAAAAAGCAATTTTCGTAAGATAGAACATCCACTTGGAATGCAGGTTTGGTCTCTGTGGGCTTTCTTTAACTATTCATTTTATGGCCCAACAAGCCAAAACCATTAGAAAAATTTTACTCCACACCCCTACATTTATACCTTTACCCGTACATTTGTTTTAAACTTCCATTTTTGTTCTCATATACAAACTAAAATCCACCCCATCTTTTTTCCACTTTTCTCTGAAATGTTTTCAAGCTTTCCGAGAACAAGATACTGTAAGTGATAAAAGAATACACCTTTTTATAAAGTCGCCGTCATTCTTTTCGGTCGTCGCCGCTGTCCTTGACGGTCGTCAATGTTAGTGCCTACTTTTATTCACTTCTATTTCTCCATTTTACTTGTAGATTTAGTGCCTACTTTTATTCACTTCTATTTCTCCATTTTACTTGTAGATTTAATTTTGAAGTTAAGATTATGGTTTTTTTTTAATTCTTCAAATCCCTTTGGAAATTGTCTTATTCTTATGTTCTGAAGTGTCTTGGTTTTTAGGCTTAAATATGCATTTCGTCCTAATAATTTGGGCGCGTTTTGGTTTTCGTCCCTGTAAAAAAAAAAATGAAAAACATCCCTGCAATAAAATTTGTTTTAAAAAGGTCCATGACCCCACTTTCGATCTGATTTGGCATTGTTTTCGCCACGAGGCAGTTGCTGACTGCGCAACTTTTGCCACGTCGCATACGACATAATTAAAAGAATATTTTTTTTCTTTCAAAATTCTGATTTTTTTTTAAATTAAAAAAACTGAAAAAAAATTTAAAAATCATAGAAAAAACTGTTAAAATTAAAATTTTTGAAAAAAAAAGTGAAAATTAAATTTTCGAAAATTTTTTTTTTTAATTTGAAAATTATATATTACATTTTTTCGAAAATACTGAAAAATTATGAGATTATATAATTTTTTATTCTATTTTTCTTCATATTTTAATTTTCAAACATTTATTTCCAGATTTTTTTAAAAAAAAAACTAATTTCCAATTTTTTTTCTTTCATATTTTAAAAAAAATTGAAATTTTATTATGATTTTTTTATTTTTTTCAGTTTTGTTTATTTTAAAATTAATTTTCAGAATTTAAAAAAAAATTAATGACGTGGATTGCCAAATCAGTGTCACGTGGCCAAAACCATACCATGTCAGTAAAAAAGTGGGGTCAGGGACCTTTTTAAAACAAACAAAAAATTTGCAGGGATGTTTTTAATTTTTTTTTTTTTTGCAGGGACGAAATGCATATTTAAGCCGGATTTTTATTTTATTTGTTGTTTATGTCGATTGCTAATTTCAATAAAAAAAAAAATTGGAGAAACTATGATTCTGGTGCCAATAACATAGAAAAACGTAAAAACTCAATTAATGATTTCGGTAATGATTAAGAGAACATACACAATTATATGGAGAAACAATTTCGGTACCAATAACATTTTGGATGTAAGAGTTAATGTCGATTAAAGAAAAATCAAATCGAATTGTTTTCAGCAAAGAAGAGTTCCGGTAATGCTTATTGTTTGTTGCGAACTTTTTCCAAAAAAAGGTGGGGTGAATAAGTGAAAGAGTGATTGAGTTTTATTTTATATAATGGGTAAATTTGATACTTTTTGTCCAATGTTGGGGTCAAAGTATAAATGTAAGGGTGTGGGTTATAACTTTCCATCCTAAGTATCTCGCACACTCTATTCGGATTTCTCATAAGGCGCGCGAGAAACCAAGAGGGTGGAAAAATAAAGGAGTCATATTTATATTGTTATTTTTCTTTTTTGAAGAAGTTAAATTAATCCACTCAAATTGACACCGAGGAGAATCGAACCTAAAACCTTAATAAGGAACAAACATCAAAGTCACACGTCAACACCATCAAATCAATTGAAATGAGTTTATTATCATTGTTTCTTATAAATAAACAATAAGCACAAACCGACCTTCCCTTTTTTTCCTTTCTCCCTCACAGATCCAAATCGTTCTTTTGTGATGTAGTTGTTTCCTTCGATGGTGCGACGAGCGACATCTGTCCTCCGCACCACCGCTTTTCCTCCCTTCCGACGGCCGTTCATCCTAGGCACACGTTTCCGCCGTTGATGGGTTGTCCTTCGCCGACGTTTTCTGAAGGTCCGTTGTCACTTTGTTGGCGGTTTGTTGGTTTGCTGGGTTGATGCGGTTGTTCCGGTTAACCATGTCGGAAGGGTTGGTGTTGGTTATGCGTTTCACACCTGGATGGGGTCTTTTTGTGAACCTTCTCGGTTGTGATGGCGTCGATGGGTTTCGACGGTGGTGGCTCTCTGTTCGACGGTGCCCTTTCCTTATCCTCTTATGGTGACTATTGTTTGCTTTGTTTATGATTCAGTTACTGTAGTGGATTTGGTTTGAGATTCTGTCGGATTGCTTGTTTGCCGTTGTCTGGTTTGTTGTTTTTTGTTTGGTGTTGTTTGTTCAGAACTGTGTTGGTGGTTGCAGATTTGGCCTTGGTTTGAAACTCGTAAGGGTTGTTTGCATGTTAACGCTTTGGACTCGTGATATGGGTTCAAAAGCGTTTTTGAGAAATCGGTTGTGATGATGTTCCTGGCTTGATTCTCTGATATTTTCAGGTTTTTTGAGATCAGGACGCCTCGATGCATCGGGGCCTCCTTCACTCCGATACCGCCTCTTGTATGTTGCAGTCCTTGTGATTGTTCTCAGAGTGTTGCTCGAAAGAGCTTTATACCTGCTGCTTTGTTCAGGGGGTTGCTGGACCGTGGATCTTGTTACTGTGTTGGCGGTCGATTTATACGTCAATCTTGAAACCCTCTTTTGTTAGGATTGATTAAGCAGTTTCTTTTTTCTGCTTTACCACGATGTATCCCCGTTTTGGTTACTTCTGGGCCAGGCCCAATGCCCTCGGCTCTATACCTTTGTTCGTTTGTTATTTTATTTCTCTTTTTTGCTTAAAAAAAATTAGCAGAGTCATTTGACCATCGTAAAAGCTTTCGTTATAAATCCAAAGATGATCATGTGACGTTGTAAGAAGCACTCACTCACAATACTAACAAACACACAAGGGAAAATGAGTAGGACAAATTTTTAAGTGAGATATAATTGATTTTGCTCTTATTTATTTTATTTAAGTGAGAGAGATTGGATTATGATCTTATTTAGTTTATTCAAATGAAAATGCACTTATAAACTTATGACTATGTGTGGTGAAAAATAGTTGATAGCAGATGAGTCATATAGTGAATAACAGATAAAATAACTGATAACACATGAATAAGCTATCAAATTGAATTTGTAATGTTTCGGGGGGGGATTATAAGTTACAAGCTTATACGTTATTTGAAGTGACTTATCTAAACATGTTGTTAATTAATATTTTATTTTTTTCAAGTAATAAAATAAATGTAAAATTGAGGGAGGGAGGG
>Ga0315914_1010313_pt1 | contig 11669 bp, 6 predicted proteins | sample MpolenodulesMG_FD_203920 | JGI IMG/M metagenome (GOLD analysis project Ga0315914, IMG submission 203920) | Medicago polymorpha root nodule microbial communities from Los Angeles, California, United States - elongated nodules | ecosystem: Host-associated > Plants > Roots > Nodule | place: USA... | reverse complement strand
CAGACTAACTATTCTAGGGACTTTATTATTTTGAAACAAAACAAAATCAATAAAGAAATGCCTTATTATTTATATATTCAAAATATATATTTATATCAATATCATGATATAAAGCCAAACCCAATCAATATAGATTGGTTATTAGGGCTTACTCCAACAATACTAGTATTCCATTTCATTGTGATAATACTATTGTTATATGTTTGTCCAAAAGTCCTACCCTGCATTCAAAAGTCAAGCGCATTGAGATAAAACATCAAATCATTAGAGATTATGTTCAGAAAGGTGTTTTGGATATACAATTCATTGATATTGGTCATCAATGGGTTGATATATTCACATTGACAAAAGAAAGATTTGAGTTTATTAAAAATAAACTAAACATGCATTTTATATTTGAATGATGATTGCCTCTGAATGATATAGAATCTGATAGTGTTCAGAAGCAACTTTGAGAAAAGCCTCTAATGGAGTGCCTCTAATGAGTAGTAGCCTCTGAAGCACCAGAGACTTTGAAGCTTCAGAATCTAATTAAGCGACTTTGATAGGATATATAAGTGAAAAGGTTCTTAAGTGCTTTATTGAAACATGTCCCACACATATGTCACCTATTGTTGGGTAAAAGTCGTTGGACAATGATGTCTATGATTTGAATGCTTATGTCCCGTGCCCCTAATTGTCATTAATGTGTAATTGTGGTTTCAAAATCTAAACATCATCAGTTTAGAAAAAACACTTGATCATAATTTCACAGACTCTTCACTCACAACCTACATTTTTGTATTCAAGCTTTCTATGAGAAAACACTCTATTTTCAAAAACCTTTAGACACCTATAAACTCCAGAAATGGCTTTGTCGTCTTCTCAACAAGAACTTATGGCAGTTTATTCTGGTAAAACTATGAAGATTAAGCCCAGAAGCATGAGGGTTAGAGAGAATGATCTAAAGGTCATCATAGAACAAATAGTTGACTTCGATGAAGTTTTCCTTAGTGCTATGTTTCTTTTGATGATGTTTGATTAGGCAAGATTATAAATATTTTTTGATGATGTTTATTGTTTATTTGTTTATAATAGTTAGCATATGTTAAAGCACCTAGCAATCCATGTTCTTAGGTTCCTACATGTGTCTTGTGTGTCAAGTAAGTGTCAAGTTTTATTGAAACCTGTTTTCAAGCCATATGAATTGAATCATGATTTGATTCACTGGTGTTCTCTGTTTTGTTCTTAGTTGTTTGTGAAATTTTAAATCATATCAGGTACACCATGATTCGTTTCATGTCAATTCGAATAAAAAAATCTTCAAACCACTTGAATCGATTCATTTGTCCTTTATGCCCTTGTGTTTGGCCTGGTTGATTTGTATCAATGTTTGGCCTGGTTGATTCCTAGGAAAGACAAATTCGTAGGAAGCAATTCAAGGGATTGCATGGAAGCTTGAGTTTCAAAGACCTAGAAGCTATCCAATTTCAAGACGATATGCAGATTGGTGGAAGTGTGGTTTGCTTTGGATTGAAGATTTTGGGATCAAAGGAATCTTTTGTAATGACAACCATTTGTAAACATTTTTTATCATAGTGGAAGACCGTGATAGAGACGTTTTCTATTACGAAGAGAGGATGTACCCTGAAGCGAGGACGAAATGGGAAACTTCTATAAATCTCGGTGTTCTTCTCTTCCTTATCCTTTTAGATTTCTGCATTATTTTTGTATATGATTTCATTGCTTGAAGTTATCTTGATTTGATTGTAAATTATTTTGTTTACTTAACCTAATCTCAATTCCTTAAATTGAGATTCTTTCAAATTCAATTTCATCACAATCAAGTTGAAAGTAAGTTTCAAGGAATTGATTCATATACCTTGTGTTCATTAATTGTTAGTGTGATTTGTTGTTAATAGGTTTGGTTTGAGATTGTTTAGCTTTGCAATTTAAATGTATGTGTATTGATTCTTGATTTTCTCCATAAGATTCATTATTCGAACCTCTCAATTCAACTTTGAATCTTATTAGTAATTCATTGTCTTAATTTTGTTATCATCACTACACACAAATTCAATACTCATACTTTTGGTTATCCACGCTTTCACAAAACCTTTTGAAAAACGAAAAAACACTATTCACCCCCCTCTACCGCACTTCCTAGTTCGTCATATAAACTAACATTCGAGTTCTTTATAATTAATGGATTTACTCTTGAAGGTTACAAGTTAGCATGACCCATTAAGTTATTTATTAAGAATATAAATTGATCTTTCATTTATACATAACTTAAGAATTTACATTTTTTATATATAACTTTAGAATCAAATTTCTTCTTATTTGGTGAAGAAGATTACCAATCTTCTACTACATCATATCATAGTATAAATGAAAATATATTTTACAGTTGGTGTGTCACGGACAAATTAAGAATATGAAGACCCGTCTTTCCTCCAATTGTTTTAATCACCAAACAGTCGTAACACTGAAAACTACACAGATATTCGGGTGGCACCTTCTAACCTACTTGCTCATTATCCTTTGATTTATCTTAAACATGCTGAGCCTTAATTAGATGTGTATACAGGTTCTGGAAAAGGTAAGTAACAATCTCTTTCATCAAGTTTGGCAAATTGTGTGATTGAGACTTAATTTATGAATAATTAATTGTATATCATCCAAGAAAATCCTTTTGATCAGCTTCGGATTCCATTGACTACCTATTCAATTCTGTACAGTCAATTTTCTTATTAACTCTTCTCAATTAAGTAGACTAGTGTACAAACTTTCAAAAAAAATTACTACAAATTAAAATAACTAATAATTCATTAAAATAGTTTGCTAGTATATATAAATAATTCATTAAATAGATTTTTAAAATATATAAATAAATGATCTGACCTGATCAGCATAACGAGGTCCGGTGTGGTCAGCTTACTTTAGGTTAATGCTTGGAACGGAGGAGGGATGTATCCGCATACACTACGACATTCATGTCAAGTGTCCGGGCAAAAAAAATATGGTTAAGGGAGACTGTTTAAGTCTCATATAATTTACAAATGTCAACACAATAAAAAGAGATGAACGACGTCTTTCCACCACGTGTCTGTCTTTCTGCTAATAATAATAATAATAATAATAATAATAATAATAATGGAAAAATATAACAACCTCCCTTGAGTTCTATCTAAATGCACCTAACATCCCCTCTATTTTCGCCATATTTCATTTTTTTATTTGACCCAAAATTAAGTGGTTTATATAGTTACCAAGTTTGAAAATATCATGTGTTTATTTTGCCATACTGTCATATCATATGCTAAAATATCATGTTTGAAAACAAGTTACAATCGTTACTGTCATGAATAAACTGACGTCATTGTATGTGAATCTGGAGAAGTATCATGGCAAATTGAATGATATGGTTTTGGTTTATAGCTGTATACTCGAAATTGAAGTTATCTATCTGCTTTTACAAAAATTCTATTTTTTTTAACGAACAAACTAACGCTGTTAGTGAGGAAGGGAGTTCTTTCTCTATTTGATAAGAGTTTAGGGGAACTAGAGGCGGTGTTTGTTCCATTTAAAGAGACCTCAAGGGAGGTAAGTGTAATTTTCCCTAATAATAATAATAATGATAATTATATGGGAAACAATTATTTTAAAAACTCTGCCTAAAAAAAATATTTTAAAAACTCAAAAGCATATAGTATATCACTTTAACAGACTAAGAATAGAAAGAAAACATATAATATGGAATGAGATGAGAAGTGAGAAGAATGATCGCGTCATATACGAAAAATGATAAGATCGAATTGAGGATCTGTCACAAGAATAAGATATTCTTGGTAAGGACTTAGATTTGGTTCATCCTAGAACTTAGAGGAGCAATTTTAGATTTCTCTTCAATCAAGGATTGAATATTATAACCTCCAAATGAAAAATGATAATTAAAATTTTATTTATACCAACACCTTGACCCATCACGTATAAGGCCAACTAATGAGCTACAAATTCCCAACAAAGAACTAGAAAAACAAGGAGCATTATACAACTCGTAAATAAAAAGTAATCTAAATTTAAAACTAAACATTTTACAAAGAAAGGAAAATGTAAAGTAAATTTTTCTTCAAATTTAGTGTGGATACACCATGTTGGACCTTAATATGTTCCCCCTCTTCAAAAGAATTTGTCCTTAAATTATAATGCAAACATAACCTTCAAGGAGAAACCACAAATCAACCATATGAAGAACACAGTATAACACAGCATATGAGTAACATGGTAAACATGTGAAAATGAGGTAATTGGTGCATAAAGAAGTAGAAAATGTGGTAAGAGTCTCAAATCATACCAATTTAGTAAGACATCCTAAACCTTAGAGTGTGTGTCAATGAGATGGTAAGTTGGTACCTTCAAGTGTGATCTCATTCGAGATGCTGAAAGCTACCATCTTCTTTTATAAAAAGAAGTTAAGAAGTCCTTTGCAATAATATTACATTCATCAAACCAAAAAGAATTACGATTGTAGGAAATTACAGTAGAATTGTGAAAACAATCATGCAAAGTAAGTATCCCTATGAATATTACGAATTTGACACACCTTTTAGCACTACTAAAATTTTGACTTTTAATAGCGCAACTTTAACGGTGTTTCTTCATAAATGCTACTAAAAAGGCAACACATTTGCCTATGCGCTTTCGGTCGGGCGCAAAGCAAAAACATAGATGAGATAGCGCTTTTAAAAAATCGCTATTCTAACTCTGGTGTGACCCATACTCCGACAATCTCTCTCACCATCGGTAGGTCATGTTTGATTTCTCTTAAAAAATTTGTCTACTTATAGATTTTGTTTTTTGCTTATAGTTTATAACTTTTGTTTATTTTTCTTATAACTTCTGCTTATAGATCTTCTATATTGGTTGTGTATGGGGTTTGCTTGTAGCTTCTAATTGTTTATAGATTCTGCTTATAGAGCATCAGTTGATTGATCAATTGGAACTAAAGACAGCATCCTTTGTGGCCGCCGCCGTTGTCTCTGTTAGTCCTTCAAGAACAGTAAGAAATCGTTCCTATTTCATAGAATTTTAAGGCTCTATATGTTTTACCAACTTGTTGTCTCTGTTTGTCTTTACTTGCAATGTTACAAATTCATTGTCATTACTTGCAATGTCACAGATACATTCACCACCACTAAATCTAGATATGCTGAGATATAAAATAGAAGAAAGGGACATTAATATGTTATGTTTGGGATGGAAATAGTTATACTGTTCGATGCAAACAACAAGCCATTTCGATGAGTATGTTTCTCCTTTAAAGAGAGACACAAAATTAATGGTTGAGATTTTAATAATTTAGGTATATTAGACGCTATAAATTTAATGTAGATAGTTATGAAATGAAATACTTAATTATTGCCTAACTAATTGGAAGATAAATTGATTTAAAAAAATACAAAATTATGGTAACTGTTTGTTCTAGGGCTCCAATTTTGTTTTGTCTATATACTGACTTCTCTCTCCAAAAAAAGAAAGAAGAGGCTCAGATGAAACGATACAACGTGCCTCTGTGTGGATTGCTGCCGATGTTGGTAAGGATGAAGTGATTGATAATGAGGAAGTTCAAAAAGCTGTGGATAAATGTGTAGGTCAAATAGAGTTTTTTTTTTGGATTCATATCAAATTATTTTGTTAATTATGATGAAAGTTCAAAAACATGAGAGGAAATCTTTACGCAATATAGCTTTTTTTTTGGATTCCTATCAAATATGGCTTCTTTTTTTTTCTTTTCAATGTCACAGAAGGAGTAACGCAATCTTTACCAAAAACTTGACACGAATCCACAAGCGTATAGTTCTTATCGAGTAAAAAATATCGTTCTTCAGAGAGTTATTGTAATTACCGATTTCTTTTTCAATTATGATTAGCTGAAATGATTAAAGTTAAGAAGTTCAATAGTTTCTTGGTTTTAAAATTCAGATGATATAAAAAGTCTTAGGATTGTGGTCGATCTTAATGACAAACTAAACAAATTCCTTATCTATTCCCTTATTCTATGTTAAATTCATTTTCTTAAGACAAGATTATCATTGGTAATTCATGTTTCCTTACAGAAGCCACGAATGTATCTCTATAACAATCAAACCTATTCGCATGGTTGATTGTTATCAAGATCCTTTAAGTTTTAATTTTATTGTCTCAAAGTTCACAAAACTATTCTCATGTTTTGCTTACTCTGTCTAATCTCATTTGTTCCAATAACGATCTTCATCTTTCGATCCTTCGATTGTTATTTGAAATATGACTTAAAGATGATGAGATTAGATAGAAAAGAATTTAAATAGAAAAAAGTTCTAGACTTGGTTTGAATAGGATTTAGTCATTAGACCTTCCAACAATCTCAAGTCTAGAGAGTCTACTCACTCATGTTCATTGTAGACAAAGGAAATAAAATAAAAGACATGGAATATAAAGACATTAAACTAAATTGCTGAATATAAATTGCAAGAAAGTAAAGAGCAAGAGAAATAAATAACAAGAATGTAAAAGTGCATAAAATATAAGCAAGAACTTAGAACACAAATGATTAATTGATTGCGAAATGTATAGTAAGTTCTCAATGATCCAAGATGATCTCTATGTCTGATTGGATCCCTATATAAAGTCTATATAACCTTAGACAAGTCATTAAACTATCATTACATGGCAATAATGGGAAAAAACCAAGAGTTTGTAATTGCCAAAAGTGACTGAAAGGTGCGTACGGTCGTGCTTGTGAGGCACACGACAGTGCCTAGTGTAGAAACGGCCAGGATTGGCATCTGGGAGGACGCACGGTCGTGCGTGATATGACCACGGTCTGTGCGTGTCGTTTGACACTGATGCGCACAACCAGAAGAAGAGGGGCGCAAAATCAGTGCAAAGTGAGGCACGACCGTGCGCGATGAAATTGCACCAGGGACTTGATTTTTCAACTTTTTTTCTTGGTTCTTTATCATGCTTTTGCTCCATAGAATTGTTCAACATCTTTTTGGTTCTGAAACATAAACACAAGCTTTTTGAAGTAAACTAGTTCTATAAAGTGACAAAAACACACATAATTCTATTGAAATAAACACTTATAAAGCAAACAAACTATGACTTATCAAACTTCCCCATGCTTGAATCTTTGTTTGTCCTCAAGTAAAAGGCAAAGAACATCAGCAACATAACAACATTAACAACACAAACAACATAAACAAACAAATTCAAATTTGTATTTCCTCTAAAGGTTTGTTTTCAGCGTACACTTGTCACAACCTCAAGTGCTTCTCATGTCTCTTTTCAATTCAACAACCAGTTTCAAGTGAGTGTGTGGAGTCCAGCTTTTTATTGCGCCTGTGTAAGAGGTATTATGAGGAAAACAGGTTCTAACTTCAACAATAAACAAACCGAGAAAAATTTCTTGTTCATTTCATATGAAAAAGGTGCGAATCTTTTCATGGTAGCTTGACATTTATTTATTTGGGGAGGGGGCAGAGGCTATATTAAGGTAATACAATGATTTCCCTTATATATATTTTCGCTTCTGAATCATGGGTATTTATTTGATGTCTTGGTAACCAACCAATTTTGGGCACTTTGTCACCTTATTTTGACCTTTTTGTTCCCTATACTAACTTAACTACTTTTAATTTGAAATTTTTGAGGGTTAGTTTACCACTGAAGTTAGAACGTGTTCCTTAACTGGCGGGCATGATCAATTTGCTTTTGTACTTCCTATTCGATCTTGGCTGACATGGTTTTGCTTAGAAATTGATGCAGGCAGCATGATCATGTTAGAAAAGGGCCAATTTGCACAGGTTGGCATGTGCTGGGACTAAGGGTGTCCGAATATGCTGAACATCTAGAAAGAGACGAGCCCCTTGGAAGTCTTGGATCATGTTGACAGATGAGGCACAATGATTCAATGATTCTGCAGTGGATTGGTTTGCACATTTGGGTTCAAGTCTTTGAAGGACATGATGTTAGCTTGGATTAACTTATGGACTGCATTCTTCAAAGCAAAACAATACTCAACATCGTGACCTGGTGCCCCTTGATGGAAGGCACAAGAGAGGTCAGCTCTATACCACACTGGCAATCTTTCCGGCACCGAAGGAGGCGCCTTGGTCTGGACCAGATCCTTTTCAAGCAAAGTTGGAAGCAACTCTGAATACTTCATGGGAATCGAATCAAATTGTGGTGTTCTTTGAATGCAATTTTGTGGATTGAATTGTTGACGAGCCTGTTGTCGAGGTTGTTGTTGTTGCTGATATGGTCTCTATCCAGGCCCATGTCCAAATTGTATTTGTATTCGCGGATGAAGGCCTCAACCAAATCATTGAACGTCCAGATATTAGCTTTGTCCAAACTCATGTACCACTTCAAGGCGGCACCAGTCAAACTATCCTGAAAGTAATGGATGAGGAGCTGATGATTGTCGGTTTGAGTGGCCATCTTCCTTGCATACATCACAAAATGACTTTGAGGACAAGTATTCCCTTTGTATTTTTCGAAATCAGGGACTTTAAACCTGTGCGGTATTTTGACATTGGGCACCAAGCAAAGATCAGGAGCATTCTTCCCGAACAATTCTTTTCCGCGGAGACCTTTGACTTTCTGCTGCATCTCATCGAACCTCTCATGCAGATCATCCATCTGATCGTAAGCTCCCTGATGTAAGATTTTTACATGTTATAATACTATTTACACGTAAGTATAATAGGATCGTTTCCGCAGGGAGTTGCGTATTTCATAAGCATTTTCACAATATTTATCAGGTTAAATGTTTGGGTATAAATTATTTGTTTGTGTAAAACTATTGTTCTATTCGACATAAAAGTAAAACGATAAGAGATAAGGTTATTTCGATAAGGTTATTTCGCTTGGGGTCAGAGACATCAACCAAGCGTAACAGCTGCAATCTCTCGATCAGATAACGAATTATAGCTTATTAAACGATATTATCACAATCACTCGACAATATCATTCGTGTCCAAATGACATCGTTATTTCTAAGGGATCGTTTAAAGATCGATTTCCCAAACATTTAAATGATCACAAAGTCGATTGGGTAGTTTAATCGACGATTTCCCAACCGATTAAATTACCCAAAAGCATTAAGTTCTAGATTAAAAGTGATTATCAAATATTAACATCCATGTCTAGAGTGATAACTTAAGATAGATTGCTATTCTATTTCTAGATTCAAAAGTATGTGTCCATATCATTTTCAATCTCAATAAAACAGTAATTGCAAGAATAACAACAATATTGAATAAATAGCTAGAATCATATATTAAATGATCAAAAAATTACATAACAGCTTGTTTGAATACCTCAAAACCCACAAGGGTAGATGTAGCTACATATGTCTATGATAGCTTTGCAAAGGATGAAGAAAAGATGAAGATTCAATGCCTAGATCCATGATGTCTCAACAAATCTTGGGTTGAATCTACTCCTAACTATCTTGCTTTGTGTTTCTCTCTCAAGAAAATACCCCAATTTCTCTTTAAAACTAGAAAAATATCAAAACAATGTAATAATCTGTTGGAAAGAGAAGAGAAACCTATTTATATGGGCTACTTCCGCAAGATTTCGCTAATAGCCAAATATTTCGCTATTAGCGAAATGTATAGAATCTGCCTTTGCACCAATGGAGTTGCTCCACGTGTCCCTTATTCACTTGAAGTTCCTGAAGTTCGCCGATGACTTCGCTGATAGCAAAATCTTTGTGATGCAACTTCGCTAATGGCGAAATATACGCTAATAGCGAAGTTTGGCCTTCTGTTTCTGAACTTCGCTGATGACTTCGCTAATGGCGAAACTTCACTGTAATTTTGCCAACTATTTCGCTAATGGCGAAATATACGCTAATGGCGAAAATTGGCCTTCTGCTTCAAAACTTCACTGATGACTTCGTTGATGGCGAAACCTCACTAGAACTTTGCCAACTATTTCGCTAATGGTGCAGATCTCGCTAATAGCGAAATCTTGTGAACTTGGTACATTTTTATCCTTGCTTGCATTTTCCTGCACAAAAAGGGTTGGGTAAGGCATGTAAAACATAAATGGTAAAAGAACATAATTTGGTAGCTTTTCCTTAGATAACTTGCAGAACAAGTCACTAAAATGCCTAGATTAACAGATAAAATGTGTTACTTTTGAGCACTTATCAAACACTCCACAACTTAGCATTTTGTTTGTCCTCAAACAAAAGAATCAACAGGAAAATACAAGGCTTTGGACAAGGTTTTCAGCACAGTGTCAAGCAATTCAAACATAAAAAAAACTTGTCAGGTGGTGATTCAAATGTAAGTGCACGGACAAGCATGAAGTCATCCACCAATCTAAGCACAAACTATGAAGCACAAAATTTTTCTCAAACAGTTCAAGTCACAAACATAACTATCTATGAACCACGCCTAACACACTTCTTTAAAAGTAGATGAAATAAGTGAGGGTAATGAACACACATCCAACAATCATGTTAACATCTTGATTAAGTTATGTGTCCATCAAAATATCATCTCAAAAAGCACAGAAGCATGGATCAAAAGGTCTTTCTAGGGTTATAACTAGGCCGGGTTACAAAAAAAATGTCATATGTGGGGAAATTGAAATCAAAAAGTCTATCATAGAGGAGCATTCCTTGTATCAACAATTATAGTCCATAACCTTCCCTACCAATCATTACAACCCTTGGTGATTAACAATCTATCCAATAACCTTGACAATTTATTCTATTTTTGATTTTTGTTTCTTTCTTTTTCTTCTTTTTTCTTTTTTACAAACTTTGACAATTCAAAAATCTATACAATTCAATGTTGTCAAGTTACTTTAACAATTCACCGTGATTCTTGACATAATATACCTCCCTTTCTCCCCAACTTAAACGCAACAAAACTTTAATCGAATGTTCCCCTATCCTAAGGCAAGGGACATAGTACAAGAAGGTTAAGGGTTCAACAAGTAAAATATCGAAGTCCTATAGTGAATCAAACATGAACTGAATTTTTGAAAGATTTCGGGCAATTTCAATAAGCATTGTGCTTATGAATATTGACAGATCATGTTTGAGGACTTGATTCATTTGGCTTAGATTGGGGTATCAAATACTCACTCTTCTCACGGGTAGGCTTTATGTGGTCAAATGTCTCACTCAATTTCAAAAAGTGCATCGATCATTTCCATGCTTTCATACAATTCAAAACAATTATTGGATTTAACATAACAAAAACGAGTTATACAATGATTGTCAGTCTCCAACATATAGTACAACAGTTTGAAGCTACTTCAATTTTAGGTTAAGTACTAAGTGGTTCAAGAGTAAACATGTTTATCAGAAGAATTAGATGAGATAAATTGTGTGCAAAGTACTAGTTTCAAAATTTTAGTGAATGCCTAGAAAAACAGGAAACCAATACTTTGGCTTTGCGCTTTCTCACAATTCATATCATTATCACTCACTTGATCATTGCTCAATCTTTGGCTCTTACAAGCACTTTAAACTTTTGTGTTCATGAGCAATTTTCTTTGGAGAGACACAAGCAAGATTAAACAAAAAAAATTATCCAAAGCACATCAGTTAGAACAACAATAAGCTAAGTTATTAACCAAAGTAAATAAAACTAAAAATATTAAAGCAAAGTATTGAGCAC
>Ga0315914_1010306_pt1 | contig 11672 bp, 6 predicted proteins | sample MpolenodulesMG_FD_203920 | JGI IMG/M metagenome (GOLD analysis project Ga0315914, IMG submission 203920) | Medicago polymorpha root nodule microbial communities from Los Angeles, California, United States - elongated nodules | ecosystem: Host-associated > Plants > Roots > Nodule | place: USA... | reverse complement strand
CTCAACCATCAATCATGAGAGAGAAAGTGAGAATTAAATTATAATGAAAAGTGGTTGTTGTATTTTAATGGTGGAGATTGAAAATGGAGAAAACTTGAGTAAATTTTCAATGGAGAGGATCCAAATCCGTTTGGGGGATTAGAATTCTCCGTGCACCATGTGAATCCCTGTCAATAGCTATTATTATTATTTAAAAGTAATAATTGTACCACACAAAAAATTGAAAACTTACTCTTATCCACAATTTCTAACACACGTGACTTTTTGAGGCAGATATTCAAGTAGTTTTTCTAGAGGATATATATAAAAATTAAATAAAAAAAATACATTATTCAACCAAAACATGATTGAAGTAAAAAACTTGCAGGTTTATTGTTGAAAAGAAAAGAAATGGGAAATTTGAACATAATTTATTTATTCTCAGAAAAAGATTTAGAATCAATGGTTTTAGTTCAACAATTACTAACTACACCTGTAACAACTAATTACAGTGTTAGCATTATATTCTTAACCTGAAACAACAACACTATCATATAAAGAAACATACCACTGCTACCCTTTACTCTCATTTCCTTGTTCCTTTCCCTTCTCTTTGTATTAATTTGGGTAACAATTCTCAATAACAAGAAAGAAGGACAGAGATACATGGAACAATTAAGAGAACATTATCTAGATATTACCATATATGTGTTTAATCAGTTAATAAATTAATAAAATGGTCACCATAAGTAATAAAATAGTATCATCATCTATAATATAATATAGTCTAATGTTAACATCAGTAATCAGAGGAAGAAAAAGTTAAGGAAAGAGATTTCTGACCTTGGTAGTAGTATAATTCAAAGCCATGGTGATCCTTCTCTAGCTAAAACTTGTGTTCACAAGGTATACTTAAACTAACTTGAAATGAGAACTTGTCTCCAAGTTGGGGAGTATTATATGTGACTACCATTTTTATATGGTACAGTGCAATATACATCACTTTCATCCACCCAATAATGTCCCCACGTGGCGCCACGTCATTCCATTATTGTCATCATAGAAGAAAACAAGAAGTTACTTCCAAAAGCATAAATTGCATGAATTGTATGACCTTATTTTTTTTGTTTTGTTTCAAAGAAAAAATAGATCAGAATCACACAAATTAAAGATGAAGAAGAGCGATCTTTACCGGTTTGAATTCTCGTCCAACACATCAAATATTTTCTCAATCTTTTCATGTCTTCACTCAAACTCAATTTAGAAGCCTTTTTTCTTAAATTCCTCTGTCATCCCTCACTTTAAAAGTTTCTTATAAAAAATAAATTTTTCATAACGTGCAGAAAAACAAAATTGTATTTAACAAATACAACTCTTATCATAAGAAAGAGCATTCAATAAACGCTTAAAAACCTTTGATTCCACTTTACCTTTTTTTTATTACTTGCCCAACACGTAAGCCCACAGAATTGAAATGGCTAATCCACTGAATTGGATTCTCTTAGCTGGTTATGCTTATTTTAATTAACACAAATTAAGCCTATAATACTACAAATTTAAACTAACCACTACACTATTCCATATTTGAAAAACAATAAAAAACAATTGCTAAACCAGTAATTTTCCTAGGCACCCTCACCTAAACTGCTTAATAAGATTAAAAAAAAAAATTGCTGCTGTTGATGACGGATTCAGTGGTTGCATTGCAGAGCTAATTTTGTCTATGAGATAAAGTTTATCAGTTAAGCCAGATAAAAATGATCAATGGAAAAACACACAATGAAACAAGATGATGTATGAATTATGATTAGTTTGTAGATAATAGACAGAAAATATTAAGGCCATTAAAAAAAAAAAAGACAGAAAATATTAAACAATAGACCTAATTACGACATTGACTTCGAACATGATTACATTATTATGACTTTTATTTTTAATATTAGCAATTGAATACAATTTATTAATAATAAGAATATTTTAAGTTGACAAAAATGGTCGGACTTTCTGCTCACCAGCCGAGACTTGAGTTCTAGTCCGGAATTCTGCAATTGGTAGGCTATGCGTAAATTCCACAGTAAATCCTCAATGAGGTCTGTGTTTCTTTCTAACTTTGCATGAAATATGTTCCTCTAATCTAATTAGGAACTAAAAAGAGGGGGCAATTGACCTTCAAGATCAGGAGAGCCATCCACTGAACTATGTTCTATGACTACTAATATCTTTCATGAACAACATTACCTCAAATTCAAAGATCCAGATTCCTGCAATGACATCAGTAAATCAGAATCGTTGAACAAACATCAAACAACTAGTTTCGACTATAGTAAATCAGATTTAAAACGCTGTTCAGTGTATAAGCCGTCTGATCTCCATCCAACGACTTTGATTCACTAACTGCAGTATCTGTGTGCAAGCAAGAAATTCGGATTCCAAATTCACCAAAGTCAAACACTATTTTCTCATTTTGTATATACTCTAGCCTATGTAAATTCCAAATCTAACAGACTAACACTATGATGAGTAACTTCCATTACCAAACTTGCCAACTGAGATGTATCAATAAGGTTTTGGTTCATTGATTCACTTATCATTTGATGTTTCAATACATAGAACATTTTCGGAAGGATAAGCAGAACTGGAAGGCATGTGGAAATCATGAATGAATTCTTTTAGGATCGGTAATAATGATCACTTGAAAAATGAGGTAAAAAAATTTAAGGATGAGCTTTATATAAAAAATTAGTCCATAAATTTTTCTTTCAATGAAAGGCCAATTTGACACTGGAATAAAAAATCACCAGATGGAATAAACCTTCTAAGTGCATGAGAAAGTAATAATTTTCCCACGTCAAATTCTCTCTTCAAACAGCTCCAAGTAACTTTTAACAATTTCTTCCTGTGAAAAGTCTGTGTAGTATCCCTTATCAACAGAAATACCTTCTTCCTTTGCAAGTTGTTCAACTTCTTGTTGCACTTTCTCACCACCAACATTCTTTGGATCCAACAAATTACAAGCTACTTCAATGATACCTTCGCCGTGTGTAAGCGCCATGGCCTGTACAGAAGCGAGTCCACCACCTCTTCCACTAATCCGTTTTGCAATTCTGCGAACGGCGCTAATATCAGAAGATAATAGAGGGACATTGTAGTTATCAACCCAATTCGTTGCTCCAATGACCACAACACCTTTTGTTGGAATCACTTGAGATGGACCACTATATGGTTTCAAGGGCAAAGTGTCTGACTTTTGCACGCCAATCCACTGGTTTTCGCTGGAATTTGGTTTGAAATAACCAAATGCTCTTCTGATTGAATCAAGTTTCCTCCCCTCTTCATGTGCTGCTCCATATAAGAAAGTAGGAACTGCAGGAAATTTTTATGATCATTGATGTGCAATTGAAATAATTTGAAGTATGATGATGATCATATACTAAACGACAGGGAAAGACATAACATATTTTAATGTGACATTGAAGGGAGATAATGATTTTGGTCCTGAAGCATGCTCACTGCTAAAACTAAGTCAAAACATAACACTGTTGGCTCCTTTTGACAAATTTAATATTTGGCTCCTTTTGTGCTAAATGTTGAAGAAAACACATAATACAAAGTTGCCACTCAAAAAGACTATGTATGGATGACCTTATAAAATTTCACTGGTATGTTCTTATACCATGCGAATTTTTGCATCGAGATGTCTTTCTACCGGTCCTTTCAACATCTACATAAGCTTCAAATCCCTTCCCAAGAAATAACATTCTCCTTTAGTCTATATTGGATAAACTAATAACCATTTACTAACATGTAACTATATAAACACATACATCCAATTATGTGTTACCAACTTGCATCTATGTGAATAATGTTCATTTTGCTTTCGAAATTGATTCTAACTCAAAGCTAAAATTTCGAGCTTTCGCCTCTACAATTGATTTTTAGCCTAGAATTTATCGTTCAACTCACTTTTAGTTAAAACCATTTTGCAGAATTCAAAATCAATTTTTGTCACAACAGAACCAAACAATAAGTAATATATGATAGTGAGTGATACGGCGACAAAACGATGAAATGTAACTAGCATCTATCAACATCATTAATGTAAAGTTATTAAAACTCATAATAACATACAATATAATATGACCCTTAAGTCATGCTATGCTACTACTAACCTTCCAAACTAGAACCCATGTCAGTAGCTAAACACCTTGCAGTCCTAGCTGCTTGATCCAAAGAAGCATCAACCAAAGGATGAAAACATATATGATCAACAACACCAAGTCTAGGATGAGTTCCACTATGAACCTCAAAATCAACATTATCAAAAGCAGCCTTCACCATAGCCAACACAGCATTTGTCAAATCACATGATGACTTTCCACTAGACACAGAATCCAATTCAGAGACAAGAGTGTAACCAACTCTATTATATGCCACATCTTCAAACTTGTTAATAATTGGTGCTAATGGAAAATACTTAGCAGCTTTTTCAATTGATTCCAATGCACTCTTGTTTCTGCTTTCTGATATATATACTTTGCAGCAACCTAGAATTGTCTTCAACATTTTTTTTTGTTTTCACTTTGTAATTATACAATGAAACTATTCAACATTGTGGAATTGGACAATGGTACCATAAAACATGTTCCTTAATTCATTTTACACCACAAATACATCAACAAACAAAACCTTATCAACCTAGGTGGTCCACAATAGAGCATGTTTTACAACCATTGGATCAAGTGGGTCAATGAATCTTATAGTAAAATCATACACATCATATTAATCATAGATGAGAGTGCAAAGTTTCAAATTTTTACAGTATGAAAACCAAAGGAAAAAATAACAGATTGAAAATAAAATAAGACGAAATTACCTGATTCAGTTATGTTAGGAGAAGAAACAAAGAACCTCAGCTGTCACGAATCAGAAACCAAACCACAGAAATATTTGTAGATTTTTGCTAGTTACACCCATTTTAATTTCTAGTTACACCCTCTTATACATATTAAAAATTCTAATTCCCAAATTATCCCTTCTCCTCCACTATCTCTCTCGCCCATGTTCAAATGTAAAAATAAAATAAAAAAAATCTTACTCTCAATTTATTTTAGTTTAAGTACCACTTGTAAATTTTCAGTTTCTAAATCTTACTAAAACTCAATTCAAGTGTGTTTATGCAAATTCAATTCAAGTACATTTACTTAAATTCATGTAAGTGTTTTTACACAAACTCATTAAAGTAACTACAAACTCAATTTATTGCAATTTAAAAAACTTTCAACATGATCAAATTCACATGTAAACTGGAACATATATGTCAACTCAGGACTATGTAAACTAAATATAGGTTAAAATAAATAATTAATTTCTATAGTAGTATACTAAAAAGAACATATTGTTAAAAATTACTAAAATACTATGGAATTATCAGCTAAAATGAAATAAATATTAAATTTGTCAATAAGTAAAAGTTATTTTCTCAGTATATGTTGAAACTCAAATTTTAAAACATAGTGTTAGCGTCTATCAAAATATAAATAAATAAGTGTTTCTCTTTTTTTTTTTTTTTTTTGTCAAAACAAAAGTGTTTCTCTTTTTTGAGGGAAAATAAGTGTTTCTCTTGGCAATAAGAAAAGTGCCAACAACACAACCATATATTTTGTATCATTAGTTACAAAACTAATTTTAATAAATTACACGTAACAAACTTTTGTAGTTTTTTTTTTTTTAAGGGAAAATTATGTAGTTGTTATGATTGCAACCATATGAGTTTGATAAAGCATAAATTAAGTTTGAGTTTTTTTTTTTATTTCGATATCATCTGTGCGCAACGTAGAGGCTAATTCTTTGAGCTGGGTTAGACCGAAATAGATGACAAAACTCTTCCTCAAGAGATTTAACATTATTGTATTCCGAGAGCTAGATTCGAACTCAAAACCTCTAGCTAAGTAGAAAGAGATTCATTATCATCTCATTTTGAGTTTGATAAAGCAAAAACTAAGTTTGAGTTTTTTTTTTATATCTGGATATCATCTGTGTGCAACTGCAGAGACTAATCCATCAAGTTGGGTTAGACCGAAATGGATGACAAAACTCTTCCTCAAGAGATTTAACATTATTGTATTCCGAGAGCTAGATTCGAACTCAAAACCTCTAGCTAAGTGGAAAGAGATTCATTATCATCTCATTTTGAGTTTGATAAAGCAAAAACTAAGTTTGAGTTTTTTTTTTATATCTGGATATCATCTGTGTGCAACTGCAGAGACTAATCCATCAAGTTGGGTTAGACCGAAATGGATGACAAAACTCTTCCTCAAAAGATTTAACATTGTTGCATTACGAGAGCTGGATTCGAACCCAGAACCTCTAGTTAAGCTGGAAGAGATTCATTATCATCTCATTCAAGTGTTCTTAGTAAAAATTTTGAGTTTGATATACAGCACAAACTCCTTTTTGAAAGGAAAAATGTAAAAGTAAAATATAGTCTAGGCACAAAATGTGCAAAGATTAGACTAGAAATGTCACAATGCTTGTACTATACACAAGAAATCACTCCACCAAATATGACACTTCAGTTATATCACCAAACTACAACACAAGCAGAACCTATATATAACCAAATAATTAAACAATCATTGGCAAATGTATTCCAACTAATAAGGCTTGCATATATTTAATAAATATTTCTCAAAAATATGGAGAAATAAAACTTAAGAAATGTGCATTAAAATTAGTAAACTAATCCTACATGTTATAGGTTTGATCTAAGGACCATGTATACAGTAGAAAACTTGCAAAATAAGGAACATATGTCAATCTATATTTCTGTTTGTCTAAACTTCTACTACTAGTTTACATGAAGATATTGTCATATATGTTAGTTTTCCTGATCTATATCTAGATGGAGACCTATGAAGTAATCCCTAGCAGTAAATCCTGCAGTTGATATTTCCTTTGCCAACCTTCAAATTGAACCAGGCTGCATTTTACACTGCTTTCTTGAAGCTGCCAATATACATAGTGATAAAATCAACCATAAATAAATTAAAATGATTTTATGTCTAATTGTAATAAGCATTACAAGCAAATAATAATAACTAGTATACCTCAACGACAGATATGTTATGTAAAAGATCATAAAACTCTTCTAAGAGCTGCTTCTCTTGTGTAACAACTTTTGCCAATTCTGATAGTATTGCAGTAGTCTTGTCAACCTGTTGACAGAGAAATTTTTCCATATGAATGCAGCCCTCGGAAATTAAAAGATATATTTGGACACAAAATTTGACGACAATAGTTCAAATATATAGTTAATTACGTTCAATCAACAACTCATTAATCATTCATTGAACCTAATTAACCACGATATTTAGCGTCATTAACCACGATGTTTTGCGTCATTAACAACTTTGAAACTTACTGCAGGTGAAAAAGAAGTTAACATTGACTTAATGGAAGCTGTGAGATCAGAAGCCTGACGAATAGCAATGGATGTAAATTGTATGTTCACCTATAAGTTAAGCATAAAAAAAAATCCTGTCAATGCACCATCCCTATCATATGATCACTTAGACTATGTACATACGTATAAAAAATTTTAATGCACATGTTTAGAGTAAATAGACAATTTAATATTTTGTAACGGTCGGTCAATTTAATCCCTTAAATCGAAAAATATCACTTAGACTTTTTACTCGACATGCCGATGTACCTTAGCACCTTCCAAAAGAGGAATTCTGCACACAGCAGAATGCAAACACTCTTTGGTGGCAGTAATTGTTGATGCATGTTGCCTTTCCATGCTTCCCCAAGCTTCTAATAACTTTAACTGTCAAAAACAACAATAAATCAGTTAAGAATATTGAATTAATTACAAAAACAAGTTTGGCAGATATTAATCAAAATTAGGTTTACTACTTACTTGGTAATATAATATAAAAGCTTTTTTCATTTCAAGCTTTTCTCTTGCAAACTGTATCTTCTTTTTCATAACAGTATTTCTGAACTTGATGAGACCATCCCAGACACACATCAAATTGCTCTAAAAACATTCATAAACCAAGATAGTGTTAATTCAATTTCTCATTAGCTATAAAGATCACATAAAGAAGAAAAGAAACGTAATGCATTTAGAATTAGCTTATTTACCACTTATCTTACAGCATAAACTTTGTTTTAACACGATTATAAAAATAGTTAATGACATGACATCAGTAACCTAGTTTCAGTTTATTTCAACAAGTTTAATGGACAACTTATGAAAACAACTTACAACTTACAGAAGTGCTTATTCGATAAAAGTTCAATAAATATGTTAGACAAACAAGTGTACCTCAGTGTGGCGAGAAATGTTTGCATTTACAATTTGTGCTCTAGCATTTGCATATCGCCACTGAATCAAACGATTATCAAGCAAACGAAGCTTATGAACGTCTTCATTGTTTCCAAAACCATTCTTCGGTGAATTAAGGCCAACAGATTTTTTACTCTTGAAGAAATCAAAACCAAAATTGAGTAGTTTTTCAACTCCTTTCGCCTTCGTGGGGCTTGAAAACTCTGACCTCCCTGGCGACAAAGCCCATTGAGATTTCGAACTCTTGTACCCTGTAATCGAATTAGTCCTCTTCATCATCGGTTTCAACGAATCACCGTTCAAATTCCCAATGTTAGAATCAGAAGCTCCTCTTCTAGCCCTTCTCAATGTTGCATCACTCATCAACCTTGTAGGAACTTCCACTGCTGGTTTTCTTGCCGGAGAAGCCAAAGCTTCATCGTTGGATTCGGTATCAACCGAGCTAGTTAAGCTTGAATTTCTCTTGAACAGTTTAGCATTTTCATCTAAGGAAAACCTTCCCGGAACAATGCCTGAACCATTATTAGAATTAAGCTTCTTCAATGAAGAAGAAGATGCAAGTTTTCCTGTGAATCTTGCAGAACCACCAATTGCTCTTGTTTGATCATTTTCAAACGTTCTAATCTCTCTATGACTCTTTTGTGAAAGAGTGAAACTAGTTTTGTTGTTGTGTTTGTGTTTGTTTTTCTCATTTTGTTCTATGATTCTATCTTCGGTTATGTGATCAGCTAGTGTACCGGAGTTATTTTTCGCGGAAGAAGGCCAGAGCTGACGACGTAGAACAGATTCTTCAGCTGTTATTTTATGTCTTCGATCATCTTCCAAGCTCCGAATCGATGACTTACGTATGACTGAGGAAGGGGAAGGAAATTCAGTGGATTCTACGGAGGTGGAAGGCGAGGGAACAAACCTTCTTTGTTGACGAGGGTTCACCGGAGAAGTGTTTCGGGCCTTCATCCGAGACAGAGAAAAGTTGCCGTTACGTTGGAGTTGCCGGTGTTATTAGGATTTTATATTGAGTCTAACTCGTCTTTACAGGTTTTAAGGTTTGAGCGTGTCACTTGGGTTTTATCAATATATCTGTTGGTGTTGTTGCTATTTTGGCAACGGTTAAGAGTTGAAATGGTAAAATGTGTATAAATAGGAATAAATAATTATTTCGCCGGCCCTTAATGTTTATTTTTTTTGTGTGGGATAGTGAAAGTTGAAGTTGATTGAGGAGAGTGGAGATGTACAATACAAATGGATTGGAGGGGTGAAAAAACTAGAAAATTTCTGTTTAGTTTTAATGTCTATCTGCCATTTGTTTGAAATTTCTTAAGAGTTGAAATGGCTTTTTAGTTAGTTGCTTTAACATTAAGTAACCCAATTGTAACTATGTCTCACATAATCAATATTTTAAAAAGAAAATATATCCAAAAAAAAAAAATCAAACATAAAAACACACATAGATCATATAAAGATACTCTTCCCCTTTTTTAAACCATTATTTATTTCCCCTTGAGTTAACATCCACACTTATGCATACTTTTTTCTTTAATGTGTATTATATATGGTGTCAAAATATGGTGTATTTGACTGACACATTTCTATTTTAAAATAAATTTCAAAATTGCAAAATTTAATTTAATTCCTCCCTGTGTTGGTATTTGCACGGATGGGAATGATATTAAGTTGATAATATATTGAAGTGTATTTGAAAATGAAACAGACTAATATTGATGATACATCTGATAACAAATTTAGTTTGAGAAGCAAATTTGATTAATATTTTACAATTTTTTATTTTTTTAAAGGAATTTTAGAAATTATTTTATATTATTATTTTTGGAGAAAAATTATTGACCCCCTTCCCCTCAAAGATGCTTGAATTACATTCCCCTCCCCTCTTATTCAAAATATATTAGGAAACATTTCATTCCCCACCCCTCCCTAAGAGAAGCTTGAATTACATTCCTCTCCCCTAATAATTTTACTCCCTTAATAAAAAAATTATTTCTAAAACTCTAGAAAAAAAATAATAATCTAACACACATAAAAAAAAAATAGCGTCGTGGGTCTATTTTATTAAAATCAAAACTTGAATACATATTTTTGCTATTTTAAATTCACAATTTCGTTAACATATAGTTTTAAACCCAATTATAAAATATTAAACAACCCAAAATAAAATTAAAATATGTGAATAATTACTAAAGACAATAAAATATGATTATTTAAAAGTTAATTTTATACCCTAAATTATAAATTAATGGCAAAATATTTAAATTTAATTATCATTGATATTTAAATTATAAAGAAATGAATTTATTTTTCTTAAATGGTTGTTCAAAATTAGTATATATCATAAAAATATTTATTTATGTTAAAATAGATTAGAGTGTAATGCATATTTAATTATTAAGGGAGGAGGTTGTAATTCAAACATCTTATAGGGGAGGGGAGTAAAAAAAATTATTTTTCAAGGAAGGGGAGTGTATATTTTAACATAAGAGGAAAGGAAAGTGTAATTCAAACTTCTCTTAAAGGAGGTGAGTGTAATTTACTCAAAATTATTTTACAATATTGATAATATAAAGAACTAGGTTGACAAAATATATTTTCAATGACTAAATTGAATATATTCACCAACTTTATTTTGGTATCCTTTCTTTTTTTGTATGTGTGTATACTACTCTATTTTTTTAAACTGACTCTTGTACCCTTTTTTTTTAGATATGAGTCTTGTACTCTTGGTAATATGAGAACTTGTTGGTAGTATCGCATGGATTTCTCCTACCGGATGAAAGTTTGATTGGTAGATATTTTTTTAGTTAAAATAAATGAATAATTTTGCAGGGGGTAATCCTATTGTAGAGCTTAATAGCTTACCTATATGTATGGTAGATGGGTCAAAACTTAGTTTAAAAGTTAAAAATGACCTTGAGTAAGCAACCTTTGGCTTAAGCTAAATATGCATACAGGCAAATATTTTCTTTCTTTGACAACGTATAATTTGTAAGCCAGCCACAGAGTAGTTTTCATTGATGTTGCTCCTTCATTGCTAAGCATACAAGTTTCTACTCTAAAACGAAAATTTGTTTCTTAGTTTTAAACATATAGAAGTCTTTGCAAAGCAACCATATAAAAATGTACAAATGTGATATGGCTAGTGGTTACCATTTGATTATCAAATATAAGTTTGGCACTCAATTTATAGTTGGATTGGCTTCTCAGTGGTCAACCCTTTTTATGTGTCCGCTCATTTTCATCAGTTCGGTTTCTGTGGTGGTCTTGGGAGGAGGCGGCGCTCCATTTTGCAGGTTATCTGGTTCGCAACGGTGTGGGAAATTTGGAAGGA
>Ga0315914_1010303_pt1 | contig 11674 bp, 10 predicted proteins | sample MpolenodulesMG_FD_203920 | JGI IMG/M metagenome (GOLD analysis project Ga0315914, IMG submission 203920) | Medicago polymorpha root nodule microbial communities from Los Angeles, California, United States - elongated nodules | ecosystem: Host-associated > Plants > Roots > Nodule | place: USA... | reverse complement strand
TGCCTCGTTTAAGTTTTGGTCCCTGTAAAAAAAAATTTGTTTTTGGTCACTGCAAAATTTTTTGTTTTTTAAAATAGTCCCTCCCGGGACTATTTTCATAAACAAAAAATTTTGTAGGGACTATTTTAAAAAACAAAAAATTTTGCAGGGACCTGTTTAAAAAAACAAAATATTTTGCAGGGACCAAAAACTACAAAATGGGTCCAGTCATCATGTGTCACGTATGCAAATCATCACAAAAATTGGTTAGAGACTATTTTAAAAAACAAAAAAAAATTGCAGGGACAAAAAATAATTTTTTTTTTTACAGGGACCAAAACTTAAATGAGGCATATTTGCAGGGACGAGTGCAATATTTAAGCCTAAACAAATATTAGACAAATGATAGTTTTGTAAATTTAGTTTACTTAAAACCAAAATCACCGCTAACCATTTTCCCTCAAAGCATGTTTTATGTAGCACAACAAAAAAATATGATGTATGACTGTGCAAGTAAGCTGATCTGGCATGGTAAGTCATCATTTTTTTGATGATGTGACGCGTTGACTGTATAATTAATTTTGTTTTTAAAAAAATGAAAAACAAAATTAATTATACAGTCAGTGTGCCACGTTATCCAAAAGGCTTAATAGCAATTTTAACCCTCTAACTTTTCCAAAGTTGCGATTTTGGCCCCCTAAAAAAAATACAAAACCGTCCCTTAAGTTTTGCACATGTGGCAGTTTTAGCCCCCAAGGCCAATTTTGACTCGGTCTACGCTGACGTGACACTCTAAGTGAGGTTCCACATTTTATTTTTATTTTTATTTTGGTATTGGGGGGCTAAAACTGCTACAGTTGCAAAACTTATGGGGCGGTTTTGTAGTTTTTTTTCTTAGGGGGCCAAAATCGCAACTTTGGAAAAGTTAAGGGGCTAAAACAGCTATTAAGTCTATCCAAAAATGTTGACTCATCGTGTCAAATCATCATTTTTGCACAGTCAGATGAGCTATGGTTTATTTTTGAAGAATCTTTATTTTAGAAGGATGAAATAAAAAAAAAAGTTTACAGGGACAAAACCTAAAGTGACCTATATTACAAGAGAGTAAAAGCACTATCATCCCTAAATTTATATAAAGTATGATCTATCTTATAAATGAGATTGTAGTGTAGGAAAAATCCCGAGACATATATGAAGGATCGAATAAGGAAGGTTTACCAAATTGTGTAAAGAAAACTTTTTTGCCGTGTGTATCACCAGTTAACCACTTACCCGACACTACGCTCATTTTAATGTTATTGTAATTGTTGTAGTATGACTCAAAATTTAATGAATGGAGAATAGTGTTGCTAAGAATATAAAAGATTTGTTTCAAATATATTTTGCGATGAAAATATATTTATGGACAATAAGTATATTTTTCTTCCATCAAAAAAAAAAAAAATTTTGTACCGTATGAAGGACGATTTGATGTAAATATATTTTGAAAGGGAATATTATATTTTTGATGCAAATATTCTTTCACTGAAGGAGAAAAAAAGAAAGAAAAGTATCTTCAGTGTGATATTCGTTCCAAATTTATGAGTTATATTTCTCTATAAATATAGATCTTGTATTAGAGTAACCTTGAGATAGAGGGGGCTGAAACAAGGGTTTAGAAGGCAACACAAAAACTAGGGTTTGTATAGAGTTCATTCTTGGCAACAAACACTAGGGTTGGGGTTGATTCACCTTGGAAAACACTATTAGAATTGAGTCTCTTGGTCATGGGAAGAGATTGAGACTTTAGTTAGAATTAGGCGGGAGACTTATTCTTGTAACCCATTGATATCTCTTTTGTAAATTTACTCATCATTATAGTGGAACATAGGGCTGCTCTCTCCCCCAAACTGGATCAGTTTTAGACCAAATTGGGTAAACAAATTTCGTGTGTTATCTCTTTCTTTCTCTCGTTGTTTTCTACTTTTGCTTGTGTTTATAACTTCCATACACTTTATTTTGGTTGCTTGATTATTACTTGCTCCACACATCAAGTATTTTATTGGTGTGATTTTCATCGAATTCACAACAATTGGCTCCCACCGTGGCGCAAGGGTCAAAGGATAATCAAGTATCATGGCTTCGAAGTGGTATATTGAGAAGTTTACCGGAGATAACGATTTTGGGTTATGGAAGGTAAAGATGGAAGCGGTTTTAATACAGCAAAAGTGTAAGAAAGCTTTGAAGGGTGAATGTGCGTTACCGGTCACCATATCATGAACGGAGAAGACCAAGATGGTGGACAAGGCCAGGAGTGCCATTGTCTTGTGCCTCGGGAATAAAGTTTTAAGAGATGTAGCGAAGGAACCAACTACGACATCGATGTGGTCAAAGTTCGAATATTTGTATATGACAAAGTCTTTGGCTCATCGGCAATTCCTAAAGCAACAACTCCACTCATTCAAGATGGTAAAGTCAAAGGCCATCATGGAGCAACTTACGGAGTTAAACAAAATCCTTGATGACTTGGAAAATATTGTCTCTGAGAGTTATGAGGATGCAGGTGTTTTGGTGGTGTGTTGTTTGGAGGATGAAGAAGGTGATGTTTCTCACCTTGGGAATGATGCCTAGTGGAGCGGTGGTCGTCTAGAGAGAGACGTTAAACACTCAACATCAGCCTGGAAAAGCGGTGGTAAGAATACTCATGGTCAGTTAAGAGAGGCGGAGGTAACTATAATTATGATCTACCTATGAGGTGGAGTTTCAAGGTGGAAGACATATTGGGAGGTACGCATTTGCTAGTTGAGGTAGAGTATGCTCAGCTTGAGGTGGATTTGAACACACCGGAAATGGTACGACTATGGAGGACCTTGGGTTCTATGCTCTAATGGTGTGCAAAAGATTTCTTCATGAAGACGGAAGGCATTCCGGAGGTTGAAAAATGTATAACATGACTTTCGGGATTACCCTAAAAATCCAAGGGTGATTGGATTCAAGGTGATCTTCAAGGAAGCGGGAGATGTCCCGTGTTGAAGAGGTTATGGTGAATACTTTTGGAATGTGGAACGACCTAAAATTCCAAGTGTTGGACTGCAAGGCTCTTCGAGAAGGCGGAAGACGTTCCGATGCTGAAGAGGTTAAGGTGGATACTTGTGGAACTACCTAAAATTCCTAGTGTAGTTGGACTGCAAGGACCTTCGAGAAGGAGGAAGACATTCTGATGGCTGAAGGGGTTAAGGTGTAGACTTGTGGAAGTACCTAAAATTCCTTGAGTAGTTGGTTGCAAGAATCTTCAAAAGGGAGGAAGACATTCCAATGGTTGAAGATGTTAGGTGTAAACTTGTGGAGCTACATGGTGTAATGGGAAGCAAGGGAAAGAGCAACATGGTGGTTGATGTTAAATTGGCATCATCACTAATTTACAAACAAAGTGGAGAATGTTGTAGTATGACTCAAAATTTGATGGATGGAGAATATTATTGCTAAAAATATAAAAGATTTGTTTCAAATATATTTTGTGCTGAAAATATATTTATGGACAATAAATATATTTTTGTACCGTATGAAGGACGATTTGATGCAAATGTATTTTGAAAGGGAATATTATATTTTTGATGCAAATATTCTTTCACTGAAGGAGAAAAAAAAGTATCTTTAGTGTGATATTCGTTCCAAATTTAGGAGTTATATTTCTCTATAAATATAGACCTTGTATCAGAGTAAACCTTGAGATAGAGGGGGCTGAAACAAGGGTTTTGAAGGCCACACAAAAACTAGGCTTTGTATAGAGTTTGCTCTTGGCAACAAACACTAGGGTTGGGGTTGATTCACCTTGGGAAACACTATTAGGATGCAGGTCATCAACTATTAGGATGCAGACACATCAACTATAACGGGTAATCTCAAAAAATGACAGAACATTCAAATGCAAATTAAAACACCCAAATCAAATTAGGTGCTCCTTCAAATAATTCACAATGAAGTACTTGTTTGGTTATATGTTTAAACCTTGAACCTTCAACTTCTTATAACTTAACTCAAACCAGTTGAGCTCCCAAACCCTTCAAAGTTTAAACATGATTGGTTCAAGACAAAATATATTTAGCCTTATAAGCATGCAAATATTTCAACCCATACAAAAGAATTAATTAAGTATTTTACCATTAAATAAGGTTTGAGACCATCAAACAAAAGTTTATCTTTTTCCGACTACAACCTACCAATGACCTACATCTAGCCATGAAGTCCAGCTTAAAATTTTCCATTACTGTTATTAATTCGATGAAAATCGCACCAATAAAGTTTGCTCTTCGTCATATTGCATTGGTCTCAGATGAAGAGGGGCATTTTTGTCCTTTCCCGTACCCAGATGGATGACATGTCAAGTGAAAACCAGTATAACAGCACCACGTCAGTAAACAGATGACGTGGCAGTGATTAAGTTGGTCAAGGGACGGATTTTTAACTGATTAAACAATGCAAAGGTAAATCGCCAGGATTAGCGATTACAGGGACGAATTTTTAAATGACGCCTATTTGCAAGGACTAAACATACCTTTAAGCCAAAAAATAATAAAAATGGACGGATGCAGTATTTTAGTAAGTGTGAAGTTAGTACGTTTGAATTCTTGGAAACTAGAAACCAAAAAAGAATTCTTGGAATGGTTAACTCATAGTAACTCGTTAAAAAGTGTGCTTTAAAAAGAGTGCTTGACAATGAAGAAATTAACAACAGTTAGGGAACCCAAGGGTTGACGATGATTCGTTATAAGAGCATTAGTTTTTTTTTCTTCTTTTTTTCATAAAGGTAACTGATATTCCCTCCAACTTCGTTCTTTTAAGGTTTGTGTACGATTTTTAAAGAAATGATTAATTGTGTTGATTTCAAAGGTAAAATTAATGTCATTTACTAAAATACCTTGATTAATTGTAGTTAGTGAGTAGTTAAATTAGATGAAATTCGATAAATATAAAAATATAATAGTGAAAAAAATATTAATAAATATTGCATTGATATTCTAAAGTAACAATTATTTTGAGATAAAAAAGAAATACTAAAGAGACAATTACTTTAAGAATGAGGAAGTACTCGTTATAAACTTTTAGAAAGTGTTAACTCAATTTGAGAGTATGGTTATTGTCTCAAGTGTATTAAACTGGGGTTGCACAAGGCATATGATTTGGTTTGCATAAACTAATAAAAAAAAAACTTGTAAAAAGTGTTTGTGAAGATAATAGGAGAATGAGATCAGATCTTTTGAATCCCCTGTTTGTTACAGTTTGGTAGATTGTACCTAAATTGGATAATTGTTTTTATAGTTCTACGATGATTAACAAAAGTATTGCACCTAAATTAGTTAAATGTTTTTATAGTTTTACGATGATTAACAAAAATAATATTGCACCTAAATTAGATAAATGTTTTTATAGTTTTACGATGATTAACAAAAAATAACTTTGATAAATACCTTGAGTTAGAGTTATTTTTTTCAGATTACAACCCCTAATTCTTTAGGTGGACTAGTACTCTTTGAAGGTTTTTTACACGTTAATCTAAAATCATAGCCTAACAATCATCTATTTCTAGATTGCTCCATTTGATTGAACTATTTAATTAGATATAAGTTGAAAACTATTTAATTAGTAGTTATTCATGCTTTGAAATTACTTTACGTGTGATGAAGATATAAAAAACATTAGGCACAAATTAAATTGAATAAAATTTGAATTACATTCATAGAAAATAGTGTTTTACAGCCTACGCGATTCAACATATCTACATCAGATTCATCTCCAAACCTAATCCGTAGGAATTTAGCTACTCATAATAGAAATTACAACAATCAAATTCAAATGAAGCATAATAACATACATAGCACTGACTATTAGTCTAGTAGAAGGTCACCTCTTCAGTCTCCTGCTTTCAAAATTGTGCTTTAAATCTTTAAAATTTAGAACCCTCAACAAACAAGTCATGTTTTTATAGGCAAGGTCATGGGCATTGTCAGCCTGTATTTTCAAAATGCTTATTTCGCTAGAAAAGATGATGGTCGAAAAAGAAGATTTCCAGATACAAGTTAAGGAACAACTTGATTCAACAAGAGCTCAATAAAAGGATTCGACAAACATTCAAATCTTGAAGAGTTCCAAGTCTCTTAGTTCGACTAGAAGAATTCTAATTCTCTTTTGAAGAGGCAAGATCAAAAGTCCAAAACACATGGAAGCAGAAACTAAGTCTGTCGAATTTATACCGTTAGTTTGTTAGATATTTTCTTATGTATGTATACTAGTTTTTCACAGGTAAAAAGTGTCGCAGATCATTTATCAAAAGTTCTACAAACTCAAAGTACCAGCGTATAGAGAAACGAGTGCATAATGTATGTAACATGATTTGATGAACCATCTTTATTTCATGCAATGCAATTTTATCTTCTTTTAAACTTTTTCATCTTTATCTTTAAAGTCAAATTTACTAGCAAAACATTGAACATCTTGTTGATTTTTGTCGAATAAGACAGTTAGTTGTCTTCATCCTTTTCATATTAAGATTCAATAATATGATGAACATTCAAACACTTTTCCAGAGCGCCACCGGTGCGTTTGGTGGTGTTTGGGTGGGCTGGTTTGGTTCGCTTCCCGGTGGTGGTTGGCAGTTTCCTCGGTGGTGGGTCGTTGGTTCATGTTCCTTCTTTCTAGTCGTCCAAGCTTCTGCGCGCTTTCCCAACCTCCCTCTCATCGTCGGTTTATCGTCGGCGACGTCCTTTAGGTATGTAAAGGGTCGTGCAGTTGTGGTGGGTCCATTATCTGGATGATTTGAGATTTTTCTCCTCTGCGAAGAAAGACGGTACATCGGTCCTGTGGGTGGTGCTGAGTAGGTGTTCGGGGCGATGCTTGTCGTGGTTGAGTTTGTGGCCTGTTTTGGTTTGTTTTTGTTCAACATGGTTCGATTTGCGTTGTTGTTCCACCTTTTCTTTGTCTTCGAATTTGACATTGGGATAATGGTGGGCCAAGTTTGGATAGGTTTAGGTGTCTATTCTGGTTGGTCGTGAGTTGAGGGGTGCCTTATTGATTTGTGTCGGGAGTCTGGTGGGCCGATCAATTATGATTCGAGATCAGGAGCTAGTTTGTTTTGACGCAAGTTCTTTTAGGCTTTTTTGGTGGCTCCTCCGATACATCGGAAGTTGAGTGGTGGGCGAATCTGATCGTTTGGCACAACAATTCATTGTCGGCTGCTTTTTTGATCTCCGTTGGTGGTGATGAAAAATTGACTTTTGTTGATTTTTCGCTGGGTGTTTTGGTGTATTTTTATTTTTATTTTGGTGTATTCCTTGGGATCTAATCTCCTATTTATATATAATATATTTTGCCATTCAAAAAAATGGAAAAATACAGTAAAGTATCAAACTAACAAATCAAAAACTCATTTGAGATTCATATTGACTTACGAGTGGCATGTTTAAGGATGCTTAAGTAATTTTCGCTAATTCAAGAACTTTAACAATAACGCAAGACACATTCAATGATTAAAATGACTGTTTACACAATAATTAACCTATTTTCAATTATAATTGTCACATCAAAATAAAATATAACTTAAGAAGTAAATACACCACACTACTAGAAAAAGCAAAATTAGTGACGGAAATTAGTGACGGAAAAAATGAAATTCCTCACAAATTCCTTGGTCGCAAAATTTAGTGACGGAATTAGAGAGGGATTTCACGTTTTCCCTCACTAATTTTTGTTTTTTTAGTAGTGCCATTAAATACAAAATATTTCTAAACGACATTTTTGAAATATCGTAAATTTAGAGGGGGAAATAACTAGTTATGCAGGGTAAACAATGAAATTATTTGATAAGTACTGACAACAATATTAAGGAAGTTTACATCCATCCATGTCGCATATATAAAAATAACTGATGCTAATTAAAAAAGTAAAAAAACCAACCAAAATATATATGATTAGGCAAATTCATAATAAGAATAAAGGTAAAATTAATAGCCATATATATGCTCTTCAACTGTGGATCCAACTATGAACCTCCAACCCAAGAATATGGAAAGAGGTTAACGCATTGAGAATGGTAGCATATTCTTTTGTTACAGTGTCTCCATCCTCCTCTTCATCCTTCTTAAAATAACCGTGACCCAATATCTAAACTTCATGCGCCACCGAACGATAGAAATGATACGTGATCATATATTAACATATGATCACATATCATTCTTATCGTGCGGCGCCAAAGCTTTCATAGTGGGTTACAAATATTTTGAGAAGGATAAAGAGGAGTATGGAGGCAGTGTAACAAAAAAATGTTGTCATTGTCAATGCCTTAACCTCTTTACTATTCCAGGGGTTGAAGGTTCAAAATAGGATACAGTGTGAAAATTTAGCATTGGATGGTATGTCACAGTCAAGGTATTTTTGTTTGAAAATTTAGCAATAATAAAAGCAAGGTAGTGAAAACTGGACCGACCAGTTCAACCGGGAACCGGACCCATGTCTGGTTCGATGGGTCACAGAACCGGGTCAACAACCAAAAAATTGGTCAAGAACCGAATAAACCGGGAAACTGCCGGTTTAGACGGTTTTCCATGTTCGATTGGAGTTTTAATTTTTTTTCGGAGAAATAAATTGAAACCGGCGATTTGTATTTCTTTTCAAACTGTAACCCTTTCAGACAAATTTTTTAAAATTTGTACAATTAACAATGAAGGCTTTTAATCTCATTTTGTTTCAATTGCTATTGTTATAAGATTCCAAACAGAACAATATATTGGTTGAATCAGAAAAACAAAATTAACAAAGATCATAAGAAGAAAGTTATGCAATTCATTATGAATCAGAATAAAGATCTGTATGGAAGGGCAAGCAAGTTATGCAATTCATTATGTATGTTGAAGTTTCCATGTTTGCACAAGTGAAGATGTAAGAGAAGAAAAAATAAAATTGGAGAGGGAGATAGTGAACACATGAGACAATGAGAGTGAGAGATGAAAAATGGATTGTGGCAAATTAGGGTTAGTGATGGGTTGGGCTTATAAAAGAAGCCAATGGCAAATGCCTTTATTTAAAAAATAATTATAACTATATATGTGAATTTATAATTTGACCATGTGTGTGCCTTTCAAAAATAATAATTGAATGTGTGCGTGAGAACTGAGGTGAGCTTTGTAAACAAAATTTAACTTTTTTTCTTAAATGTTTGCAACTTTGTAATAAAATATATATATTTTTACTAGAATATTACAATAAAATAATAAAAAATATTATTTAATTAAATCCGGTTCAACGTCGGTCCAACCCCGGTTGAACCTCAAAACCTTAAACCCATGCCTACGCCGGTTTAATGTCCGGTCTGGTTTTGATTACCTTGAATAAAAGATATTAGTGATAAAGTTTTCATGTCTTGTTTCATGTTTAGTGTCTAATATCTCAAAATTTTGGTCATGAAAGATAGTAACTCCTTTACCTCCATAAGCTACCTTTCTTGATGATAAATTGATATGTTTCTCTTGACAATACAAAGTCAAGAGAAAGTTATAGTATTTACTATTTATTGTATTCCATTTCATTTCGTTTTGACAGGGTTTTATTTTATTTTATTCCATTTCATTCATTCTCTGTTAAATATTTCGTATAACAATAACGCGAGACAGTTAATAGTATGTTGTCGTGCAAAATAAGTCAGTGGAGGAGGCGTAAAAGAATGTTCAAGAATATAAGTGATACCCTCACTGAGATCTGACCTAAGGATCTGAAAGAATTAATCTAAGGTTTCTATTTTATCTTGTTACTATAGTTGTTATTTTTTATTGTTGTGTTTTGGCTATTACTTCTACTGCTAATAATATGAATCTTATATATTGTTGGAAGGTTTTAGTTTTCTGTTTTATATTGTTTGATGATTTGTTTTTTGAGTAACAGTTGTTTTGATAATGTTTTGGATACTGAATATACAGTAATTGTTTCTTGATTTCTTTGTTTACGTAAGCATTGAATATGGTGTATGATTCTGATCTGAGTGTATATGCTCTTCTGTTCTGCTTGAGTGGGTTAGTTTATGCTGGTGTATGTTTCTGTAATGGTTGAGTGCAGGGGCCGTCTTAACAAATTCACAGGCCCCGTTTTAGTTTTATAAGGGATGTAAAAAAATTAAAATTTGAGGCCCACTGACATAATCCAGTCTCGATGGACTTTGGGTCGGCCCTGATTGAGTGGTTAATAGCATTGTATGTTTTTGTTTATGCTTTTATTAAATAAATGCATTCGTATAACTAATATATAAGTAGAATCTAAAACTTGAAAGCTTGTGTGTGTGTTTGTTTATGCATGAACATGTACATGCTTTGCTGTTGTAGAATTTTGCATAAGATTATCTTTTTAAAACAATAATCAATATATAAATTAGCAATGTTAAGGACAAACTCTTTGTCACACTCTATTAAACACACTCCCACTCATTGGTCCACGTCACTAACATTTTAAAATGTTTTACCAATCACCGGTTCTACCTGTTTGACAAAAGCATAACAAGGCACAATCTGCAAAAGCCAAAAGTGTTCCTCAACTTCTCTCTCCAATTCCTATCCCTCAACAAACACAAAACCTTCAAAAAAAATTAATGTTATCTTTATAAATTTCAAGATCCTTCTTGGATCTGTTTATGAAAGAGATGGAAAAAGATGCAATTTTTAATCTTTTTTTTTCTTCTTCCATGGGATGGATCGATGTGTACTGTGAAAACCCATCACCTAATTAATTCAAAGTTTAGATGGAATTTCCCATTTTTTCAATATGACACACATTACTATGTTTGATATTCACCTAGGACAAAAAATGATTGTTAAAACTAGCAGTGTCTCAAGAAGAAACACTATAGATTGTGGGGACGAATTTAAATAAAGTATAAGAAGGTGTAAACCAAATGAAACCTGTTATGAATTTATTTATTTTTGTTTACACTGTTATGAATTATTTACCATCGCCTAACAATTATGGATTTCAATTTATAAACCCAGTATGAATTTAAAACTGCTACCAAGTTTCAAATGTAAAAAAAAAAGTTAAACAATTTTAAAAGTATAAGTTATCAAGAGAAAGAAAAAGTGGGGTAATCATAATTGAATGGAGTTTGCAGTAGAGGAGGGGCAAAGTTCATGTCACAATGAAAGAGTAATGAAGGTGATGATGATGATTTGAAATAAAAATAATAAAATAAAATAATTAATTGCAATTAATATGTATAACTGGTGAAAAGGTGATGGGTGGAATTTTTTTTGATGTGGTATAATAGTTGAGAGTGTGTCAAAAATTGTTTGATAGAGAGTTTGTCATTAGCATTTCTCTATATAAATATAAGAATCAATTTATGTTAATGAGAATAATTAAGGGAGGTTTCAAGGAAACTTATCTGTCTTGATTTTGTGGTAGAATTAGATCACCGACCACAAGTCTATCACCGTCTTGGGACAACTTAAATAAAACTTGCAGATCGAACAAAGGATGAAAGGTTGAGATACGCTGGTCGAGTATACAAAACTGACAAAGAAAAATATTTTCAGGAAGATGTAACCATTGGATGAGAGAAAATGATTTTGAGAAGTATGTGTGTTACTCTGTTTTTTCTGGACTGGTTGCAAGATATTATATAGATATAATGTGATTGTTTGTTAAATGGAACGAAATTAGGATGTGACATGAGGCGGTCCCT
>Ga0315914_1010302_pt1 | contig 11675 bp, 7 predicted proteins | sample MpolenodulesMG_FD_203920 | JGI IMG/M metagenome (GOLD analysis project Ga0315914, IMG submission 203920) | Medicago polymorpha root nodule microbial communities from Los Angeles, California, United States - elongated nodules | ecosystem: Host-associated > Plants > Roots > Nodule | place: USA... | reverse complement strand
CATGGGTTGAGATTTTTGCTTATTTTAAGTGTGGCTGAAGTGAATTCGGGCTTGGTTATTATGTTATTTTTTATCTAGTATAAGTTGTCTTATGAGAAATAGTGAGCTTCCAATTAGTGCCCTATGATGTTGTAATGTTGTGGTGTGTTAAAATTGGAATTTTGTTTCTATTTTTTATTCTTGTTTTCACAATCGATTTCAAATGTTTCTTTTGTTGTTAATTTTTTGGGGTTTTTTAAGGAGGAAGAATCAATTCCGATTTTGATTTTTTGGGTATTTGTATGAATATGAAAATTTTTGGGAAGAGATGTTGGACAAAATGAGTTTATGAGTTGTGTTGGTGAAGAAGAAGGAATTGGAGGTGTTGGAGAAGATGAAGGCAGGAACATAATTCTTGTCATTTTGGTCCCTCGTCTACGTGGAAAGCCAATACAGCAGCTGAAGTGACATGTGTAACGGACACATCAGCACCGTTAACATCATGTTAACATTTTGGATGCATTTGACTAACAGATCACACAATAGGGGAGTTTTTGGTTCAATAAATTGATCAAGGGACGTGGCTGATAGCGAGGTACACTTTCAGGGACCCAAATGAGGGTTTACTCTACAATAATATGATAAACTTTGTATCATTTTTAGGGATACTATTGTATCTGGTGCAAATCACCACCCTTCTACTTAAAGTCCTTTGATAGTTAATGCTGAGAGTGTAGGACAAACTGATTTTGATCAGGTTAAATTTTGCTATCAATCAAAAGACAATAAAGCAACTAAGATGAAGGCATTGATGCTGCTCCTCTTACAAAGGCAGTAAAGGTGTTGAAAGAAGACACTCTATGGAGGGACGTGTTTATGACACTATCAGAAGACATATGACTAATTCTGATGTTTATCCCTTGTGTGAGAATGATGTTGAAGACGTCTTTCTTGTTTTTAGAGATTGCAATGTGAATGTGGTGAAAAGGCTTTGGCAGATGTTCATACCTCATGCTCAGACTAATTTCTTTGATGACATAGATTGACTAACCACGAATCTTATGAATAACAGACTAGCAAATGACAACCATTGGCATTTTATATTTGGTCTGGTGCTTGATAAATTGTGGTGGACGAGAAACGCGGTTGTTTTTAAAAAGACAAAACTTTGGTATAATTTTTAGATACTTTTCGTATGGTTCTTAACTAAAAATACACTTTTTTTTTGGTTATAACAAACTTTGAGAAAATTATGAATTTGAGAGAAATCATGGTGAATTTAGTTATGAACCATACGAAAAGCACCTAAAGAATTGTACCCAAGTTGGTTGTTTGAAATTTACCTCATTTAAGAACAGAAGTGTAATTTTAAAATGATATTTAAAAAGGTGTTTTCCAAATATTTATATTTATCTTTCTCAACTCCCCAAATAGGTAAAAGTGTTAAAAGAAAAAAATATACATTTGTTTGAAGTTAGCAATTAATGAAAATTTAGATCTTCTGTTCAGAGTATCACCATCATCAGTGTCTTCATTGATGCTCAGAAGTATTCTGTTTGTCTTCCCCTACGTCTTCTGGAAATGGAGAACCCTCGGTGCTCAATATGCTTTGGCATACTCTAAAACCCATCAAAATAAAACATTCATTAGTTTGATTCTAGAGATAAAATCAATGGATATAATGAATAAAGTGTTAATAACAGGTGGTATTGTCAATCGCGGATTGTGGAAAATAATGTTTGGTTCAAATTCCGCTACACTACAGTTCTATATCACCGCTATTTGACATCACTTTGTACTACATAATGTGTCGTGGAACAATAGTGTTTTGTTCAGATTCTGCTATGCCATAGAGCCATAGCAGCTATTTGACAACACTACTTGCACCAGATGAACAATGTGTCACACGGTCCCACCAGCAAGTGTATCATAACACTCTAATTATGCATTTATGAAAAGAAAAAACAGAAGAGTAAAATCATACAAGTTCAAATCTTGTGTCTTGCTATTGATATCTCTTGACCAAAATACTGGATCAGAGCTCCTAGGCAAAGCATCTTGTTGTTGTGTCTTTTGTCTTAGCCATTGTTCTGCTTTATTGCACTCATCGATTATCTAAAACATGAAAGTTGTTACTTGAAAGCTGTATTAAGAGCTGCAACTCGAAATAATATTTATTCTCCTATTTAATGTACCAGTTCTTTATTTTCTTCTGGAAGAGAAGCCGCAGACATGCGATGCTCGACAATGCAACCTAACAAATCTCTGGTAGCTTGCACTCTTTCTTCTTCATCTTTGTACCGGTTCTCGATTGGATCCACCAGCTATATAAAGTGTAGAATGAGAACAAGAAGTATAGCAGAGGAAACATGGAGATCGGAGAACAAAAAGATAACCTGTTTTAGATCTTCTAGTTTTGCAAAATAAGCATGTACTGTTTCATCATCGCGTTCACTGTAAAGCCATTCCTCAGTCTCTAGCAGGCTCCTGGATATGCCATCCTTCTCTTGTTCACTTGCGAAATTTCGGTATTCATTGAAGAGCTATTCATAAAAATGCACAAATTATTAAATGCCACTCCATCAGGAAATATAGAACATACACACATAAAGCCGTGCATTAAATAATTGGCATAAAAGATAAAGAAGGATAAAGATTTTAATTTCATTTCATATGCAGATTTGATACAAAGCAGAATAAAACAATATCCCTAGACACCAGTTTCACTATCTTAGTTTAACCTTGCATTTATTCATGAATCAGAACAGCCAAGTCCCTGAAAATCAATTCATCATTGAATATACAGAAGCCTTTTCTCATTCTCATTTGATACATTCAACACTTTTACGTTACGAAAGCCAAAGTCAAAGCTAGATATGAAATGTGTGACTGCATTAACTTCATTATCTTAGTTTTACCTAACATTTACTACATCAAGTCACTGAAAACGAAATCATCATTGAATATGCATCAGCCTTTACTCATTCACATTTGAAACATTCAATACTTTCATATTACCATAGCAAAAGTCAAAGCTAGATATGAAATGTGTGACAGCAGAAATTATCTAGTCACAAAAACCATGTCTGCATCTTATTAAGATATTGAATCTATACCTTATTCCTCACGTCGTATACGTAAGACTCCAAAGAGTTCCTCTTGTCTTTTGTTAACTCCATTGTTATATCCTGCTGCATTAATTGGCGTTCTTTTTCTTGAGCTTCCGTGACTTCAGCCCTGGTCATTCCACCATAGACGTTCTCACTCGCTGGTACATGAACCCTTATGTTGGCCTTATCTTTTCTTGTACCATCAGACTGTAAAAAGGCATGATAGTAACACTTTATTTACTCAAATCAACATGAATCATATCTGCAATCAAAACAATCTTCAAAAAATAAAAATAAACATATATGATTATCAGATATATTAAAGAGCTGTTGTTATAGCCTGAGAGACTGTATATAATTTAACATCATAAATGATCAGATAAAATTTAGCTATACGGTTTTTCTTGTTTGAAGGATGATTTGCAAGAAATCTTTAACATTTGAGATATTCCATTTAAGAAAGGGGTTCATCAACAACATACTTACAGAACGATGTGGAGATCCACGCTTCTCATTGATACTATGTTCATTGTCATTTTGTTCTGTCTCAGAAATGGGTTCAACATCTCTTGCTTCAGAATTGGATTGATACTGACGCATTGTAACAGAATCTTCCACACGATCTTCGATCAACTGAAGACAAATAAAGGTTCATGTATGTAGCTAGATCTCTAAGAGAACTGATGATGTAACATTGAAGAGATTAAAATTAGGTTTCTTACTTACTGTAGATGATTCAATACTGACAATGCCATGCAAATTTAGGTCAATTCTAACTTCAACTCCCGCCTTACTTTCACCGGATCTTTGAAAAGGACCAATCTGAATAGAAGTGGCAAACAAATGTATAAGCATTATGACAGTGTATAGGCATGCAGAATACATCAACCTTTTTAATCACTGATATAACCTTATTACTATGTAATCACATTTTTTTCTCTTTAGAATGTCACTATATAAGAGTTTTTGAGTGCCAAACAGCAAAATTAAGATGACAAAAAAAACTCGGAGGCATCACAACAGGCCTTTCATGAAACAAAACAAGAAGCAGGAAAAGAAACTGAATAAGGGGAAAATATAGAAAGGGATGGGAACCGAAAATATGAATCAGTAAATCACATAGAAATATGCACAAGAATCAAAATTCTGGACTCCTTTGCAGCACAAGTTCTAAAGAACACTTACCGTGAAGCAACTAATTTTCAGAGATGTCCCCTTTGGTACTTCATCTGGATTAGCATAGAATGCTTCCAAATGGAGCAAATTACTGCCCTGAAGTGTAAGAGTTTTAGAACTAGGAATGGGTTGGCCTTTTGGGAAAAGTACACCATTTGATTCTGCACAAATTGGACCTTCGTCCGAGGAAAGTCCAATAGAAAAAGGAATAGAATCCTGGATCTGAATAAATAAGAGATATTACATAAATTTTATGGAGAGTAATACAAGACAACAGAAAATACTACAAAAAGGATGTATAATATCTTTATGAAATTAAACTTGGCTATATCTCCATTTGAATGGAAGAAAGAGAAATAGGTAACCCAAATACAGAAAATAAACCTAGTTAACAAAGCAATGCATCTCTATAATGTATAAACTCAAAAATCAAGTATGCAATATATATCATATGGATAGGATAAGCATCAGTGCTTTGTTTAAATTCGAACCTCATATTCTTTGACACGAAAAACAGGACTGAGCATTGCACACTGAAGAGCACAACCACGAGCTACACACTCACTTGCATTCAGTGTTCGGCTGAGTTCTCTCTTAAATAGAGAGGTTAATAATCCAGTTATAGATGGAATTCTTGAACCTGAACCAACTAACTCTACCGAATAAATCTTATCAACGGTCAAGCCCGCGTCCGCCAATGCTTTGTGGCAAGGAATACAAATTCTCTCCAATAATCCTGATGCAAGATTCTCAAATTCTTCCCTCTTGAGAAATCCACCAACATCTTTTTCATCCATCAAACACTCGATGTTCAGAGGTGCCTCTAAATTTGCACTCAAAACTTTCTTCAACTTCTCACACGCTGCACGCAGCCGATTACATGCTCTGGCATTAGAATACACATCAATTTCATACTGTTCCTTAAACTTTGCTGCAAAATGTCTAAATAGAACCTCATCAAAGTCTCTACCCCCTAAGCTTCTGTCAAAAGCATGTGAAAGTATCTTCATTTTCCCAGCTTCAAATGCTGCAATAGAAACCTGAGTATCACAGTGCCCTATATCAATAAATGCAACATAAATAGGATCACCTTGGGGAAAATCTGTTTTGTAAACACCATATCCAAGACCAGTTGCAGTGCAATCATGAATCAACCTCAAAGGCTTCAACCCAACAATTGTTGCCGCATCGAGATACGCTCGTCTCTGCAAGTCAGTAAAGTATGATGGAACTCCAATAACACAATCCGAAACAGCAGACCCCAAATCATTTTCAGCTATAGTCTTCAAGTGAGCAAAGAGCATTCCTAATATTTGAACCGGTGTAAACTTATGAGTCTCATTCAAGTATTCCAAGTGAATCAAAATGCCACCATCTGAACCTTCAAAAGTCTCGAAAGGAAACATTTTTAGGTCATTTTGAACATCAGGGTCATCAAATCTCCTTCCTATTAGTCTCTTGACTTGAGATACTGTCGATTTCGGGTGCATCATAGCAGAAGCAGCACCAGCAGACCCTAAAAATCGTTGCTTCTCTCCGAAGGAGACGACAGCAGGGGTTTCACGGTTCGATTCACTATTCAACAAAACATCAACCCCACCTTGCTTCGCTACAGCAATGACACAATTCTCATTACCAATGTCAAACCCTACTACACTCATTTCAACTCACTGTATCCCTTTACCAATAACCCTATATTCAAAACCCTCACAATATTCTACGACAAAGCTGACCCAGAATCATAAGCTTCATCCAGAACTATTAAGAGAAATAAAAGTTGGAAACAAACACATTAAAATGAGAACTTGCCATTGATATCAATAATTTAAGCTAAACCCATTTTGTGATTGACTTTTCCTCCATTTCGAAAGTCATGCAATGCTATAACAATATGAAATAAATAACTAGGAAGTAGAAAAATACAAAAGTTGAGGCAATGAAAAACATGAAAAAGAAGGGAGAATGAGAAGATACCTGATATGGATTAAAAGAGAAAGATGAAGTGCAATGCAATGCTTGGTTGCGTTGTCATGGCAGAGAGACAAAATCGCCACTTCACTCGCTCAAGCCACAAACATGTCACATACCATGTAAAACATGCATAACATACAGTGTTATCCTCCTCAAAAACATACAATGTTATTATTATTATTATTTTTTTAGAAATGTTACTTTTTTAAAGGTTAAAAATGTTATGTTGTGTTATTATTGGTCAAATTTTACAAATAATCAATTCATGAGGAACAAATATTTATAACTAACGTCCCCCGTGAGTATAGCTCACCTGACAGGGACATGCATTGTTATATGCAGGGTCAGGGGTTCGAACCCCGGACACCCCACTTATTCCCCAAACAAATATTTATAACCAACCTTAAAAAAAATGTAAAACTAATTCCTTAAATAAAATGTAAAACAAAAATTTTCTCTGGTCTAAATTTTTTGTCATGTCTCTTGCTTCCTTGTTTTGAATTTTACAAATCAAATTTTGTACAATTTAAATTGTTCTCTCATGTCTTTAATTTTTTAGCAAATCAAACGCCCATGCATCTGTTTTAACTTGATTAATTAATTGAGATTGTTATAAATGGAGAATAATATTTTTACAATATTTTTTAGACAACTTTTAAAATAACCTTTTTTTATTCTTCTTTTGAGACAAAAATATTAGAGAGAGAAAGTGGGCGAGAAAAACTAAAAACACAATATATTTAGAGTAAGTACGTATAAAGATTGATACGATAATAAATAAGTATATTGATAATCGATATGATGACAATATTAACGAAACAAGTTAATAAAGGGGACTAGTTTGATTAAGGAAGTGCACAATCAAAGAATATTTTAGAATTTTGATGCATTCAAGTACAATTATGACTATTCGTTGTATATTTCAGGGATCAAAATGACTATTAACCAAATAATTGTTTGAATCATTATAAAATTTTAGTTTGTAAAAGACACATGAAGGTCTTTTGAAGGAAAAATTGAGAAAGAGTGTACGGATAACAAACAAGTACGAATACGGTATGAAGTTGGTACTTGCTACCCACGTATCTAGGTGTAAGTATTTTTTCGGGTAATATAGTACCCGACCCACCCTTTGCCATCAACCCGTTATAAGAAACAAACACCTTGCGTCCTCATTTTTGAAACTCTGCCGCAAACTAAACTAAACTAAACCTAAACGACGCCGTTCTGTTCATCTTCTTCACTATTCTCTTTAACAATGAGAAGACCTAGATTAAAATCAAAGCAATTTCGCAAACAACAACGCGTCTCAGAACTAGACAAAGAACTAGAAAAAATCAACCTCTTGAATTCATGGATTCAATCTCAAAAACCAGACTCCGGTTCAAACCCAATGTCTCTTCCACCTCTCCCCAGAAACTCCCCCGTTGGCCGCCTTGCTGACGGCACTTTCTCTCGCTACGCCGGCGTGGTACGGTTTGACCAGTTACCGATATCGAAGAAAACCAAAGACGCATTGATATCCAAGAAAACCCAAAAAGAATTGCATACGAAATTCGTTTCCATGACTGACATTCAACGAGCTTCTCTTCCTCATGCGCTTTGTGGTCGTGATGTTCTTGGTGCTGCCAAAACTGGTTCTGGAAAAACACTTGCTTTCATTATTCCTGTGAGTGTTTTCATTAGTGTATTTGGGTTAGGGGTTAGGGTTTAGGGTTTAGGGTTTTAGTTGTTTGATATTAAAATTTGTGTTTTTTTAGTTAATCACTAATTTGATTAATATTTTGCTGCTAGAAATTGTCTGTGTTGATTAATTTAGTCACTTAATTCGTTGAAAGTGTTCATTTTTTAGGGATTTAGTTGTCATTTTGTAAGTTATAATAATTAAACCATCAATTTAGTTCTAGGGGCCTGTTTTGGTTGACTTATTTGAGCTTATCTAATGACATAAGTTTTGTGAGACTGTATGGGAAAGCTTATGAAAACAGCTTATGCCATTTTTCATAAGCTTTTTTCAGCTTATTTTCGTAAGTTCTCCAAGACAGCTTATAGCAAATACAAAAACAATTTAACTTTATTTTATCTTTTGCTGTAAAATAGCTTATGTAAGCTTATTTATAATCACATGCTTATCATGATAAGTGCTTGTGCTATAAGCTGCAAATGAGTTGTTTATCCAAACAGTAACTAAGTATCACTCTCCTGTACTTAGTCCTTAAAAGTATATAAAAACAATGGGAAATGTTAACAAGTGCCCTTAGGGCATTGTTTATTAACTTTAAATAGTAAGTTTTTGTCAAAGTTTATGAAATCAATGCATTGGAAATTGGAGTTTTTGACTTTTTAAAGAATAATTTCTTTATTAAGAATCCTTAAAGAGTGCCCTTAGGGGCACTCGTTAACAAGTTAGTCTTTAAACTATATGAAAATACAAGAGAGTGATGCTTGTTTAAGGACTGTTTGTATATATAGTTTAAGGGTTGTTTATTACATTCATATAGCTTAGGGACTGAATAACTTGATGTACTAAATTAATGTTTTTCTCAAGATTTAATTGTCCGACTCTTGCAAGTTTGAGATCAAAACGATCATTCATTTGTTTTTATTTTTTTTAAGTTAATATTTATTTGGTTTTTGGGGATTTATTTTGTGAATGATAGGTGTTGGAGAAATTGTATAGAGAGAGATGGGGATCGGAAGATGGGGTTGGGAGCATAATCATATCCCCTACAAGAGAATTAGCTAGTCAGATTTTTGGTGTGTTGAAAGCTATTGGGGAGCACCATGGTTTTAGTGCTGGCCTACTCATTGGTGGTCGTAGGGATGTTGCCGCAGAGAAAGAATGTGTCAACAAGCTAAACGTATTGATCTGCACACCCGGTCGCCTTCTACAACACATGGATGAAACTCCCAATTTTGATTGTTCACAGATGCAGGTCCATATAATCTTTGTTTACTATTTGGAAATAGATGAAATGAGAACAATTAATTCATTTTCTCAAACTTGGCTTCCAAATTTCTTTTAAGTATGTGTTTGGATACACGTTGCACAGCCATTTCTCGTGTCCCAAGAAGCATTCATCATGAAATTTGTGAAGCTAAGTTTTGTAGCTTCAGGAAAAACGTGCGTTTTTTGGCCACTTGACGTGGTTCCAAACACATGCTAAAACATAACATAATTTTACCAGCCTGAATAATTGTCAAATTTTGTTGTTTTTTTTTTGTTTTTCCTTTTTTTTCTTCCAGCAGCTTACTATTTGATTTAGTAACTGTGGTTGATGCACAGTATATATGTGACTAGATTTGTATGTGGTTGAGTTGAGCTCTTTTGCAACCTTGCTATTCATGGCCCAGTTGGGTTAGCTTTTAACCTATATAGAGTTATAGGAGATTCTCAAATAAAACAAGTTTATGGTTCTTCCTTTAAAAGGAAAGTTCCTATAAACTTAAGGAATGTATGGAAAAGTTAAAGTAGAGAGATTCAACTTAGTTTCATCTTACACAAGAAACTATTGGTTTAAAAAACTCTAGATATGTCTAACTTCATAAAAAAACTCGTAGATAGATTCTTTTAATTTTTTTTCAATGAGTGTTTGTTAAGAAGTTGATTGAAAATGGCTCTAATTTTATCTTCCAAAGTAAGTAGGTTGTTGTTTTGTTAGATGAACTTGATCACATATACTTATCTTTTGCAAAAATAGCTGATGATTGAGTGGACTTCTTGGTTATAGGTTTTGGTACTAGATGAGGCTGATCGTATTCTTGATAGTGGATTCAAGAAGGAAGTAAACGCAATCATCTCACAATTACCAAAGCACAGACAAACCATGCTTTTCTCGGCAACTCAAACAAAGTCGGTTCAAGATCTTGCAAGACTAAGTTTGAAGGACCCAGAGTATATAAGTGTGCACGAAGAGTCTGTGGCTGCAACTCCTACTCTTTTGATGCAAACGGTGATGATTGTTCCACTGGATCAAAAGTTAGATATGCTATGGACTTTCATAAAGAAACATCTACAGTCAAAAACACTGGTCTTTCTATCAAGCTGTAAACAGGTAACTCCACTTCTCTGTCCTTTATCAAGGAGGTTTTTTTACTTGATTCGAATCACATGTTCTTGAAAATAGTTCAAATTATTTTATAAAACAGTTTGCCAAAACGAAAAATTAAGAACACAATCAATCAGAGGCCCTTAGTCTGCATTTGCCGAACTTCGGTTCTGGCTTTTTAGCCGTGCTGATTGTGGTTATTGTAATTGGAAGGCTTTTAAAGGATTTGCAGGACGAGTTGTTGATTATTCTTACATGTAAACAGTGAGAAATTATTTCCATCTGAAAAGGTTTCGTGTTCACCGTGTGTTTTTGGTGCTAGTTTCCACTTTAGAGTTCAACTATCTTCCATAACATTAAACATTCACATCCTTTCTTAATAGGTAAAATTTGTGTTTGAGGCATTTAAGAAACTTCACCCTGGCATACCGTTGAAGTGCCTTCATGGGAGGATGAAACAGGAAAAAAGAATGGCAATATATTCCGAGTTCTGTGAGGAGAAGCGCTCAGTTCTTTTCTCAACTGATGTGGCTGCAAGAGGCCTTGATTTTAATAAGGCAGTCGACTGGGTTGTTCAGGTGAGTCTTTTGCTTCTGTTTCTTGTCTTGGTGCAAGTCTTAAGGCTTTGAGGTGGGGGTATGTGACAGTGTGTTATTATGGTTAGAATCTAACCTTTCTCTTACATTTATGTAGGTAGATTGCCCCGAGAATGTAGCATCTTACATACATCGAGTTGGCCGTACTGCTCGTTATAAATCTGATGGAAAGTCAGTTTTATTTCTATTGCCTTCAGAAACTATGATGCTTGAAAAGTTAAAAGCAGCAAAGGTTCCAGTTCATCGTCCGAAGGTAAATTTGCTCTGCAAATGCATCTGAACATCGATGTGTTAGATTTAAGGATGTCATTTTCTTATATGACTTGGTGTCTGTCTGTCTCATGTTTTCTGACATATTTGCTTTGCTTACTGTGCCTTATTTGTCGATTATTCAGCCAATGAAAGAACTGCTGCAACTGCTGCAACCGGTGTCCAGTTTGCTTGCATCTTTACTGGTCAAGTACCCAGAACTTCAGCAGCGGGCCCAAAGGGCATTTGTCACATACTTGAGATCCATCCACCTCCAAAAAGATAAAGAGATCTTTGACGTTTTGAAACTTCCTATTGATGAGTATTCAGCATCATTAGGTCTGCCAATGACCCCCAAAATCCGTTTTCTAAACCAGAAAATTAAATCTAAATCTGTGGCAACAAAATCATATTTAGTTGAACCTGAGGTTCCAAAAAAGGAAAATGTATTGGGAGGTTCAAGAGAAAAGATAGACACAATTGTTTTCAAAGACGAGGAATTTGAAAATGATCTTCTTCATGTGGCTGATACCTCAAATGAAGGC
>Ga0315914_1010297_pt1 | contig 11678 bp, 13 predicted proteins | sample MpolenodulesMG_FD_203920 | JGI IMG/M metagenome (GOLD analysis project Ga0315914, IMG submission 203920) | Medicago polymorpha root nodule microbial communities from Los Angeles, California, United States - elongated nodules | ecosystem: Host-associated > Plants > Roots > Nodule | place: USA... | reverse complement strand
GTTGTATAACAAGAATCTTGTAGAGTATGTATTTCATTTTTTAGCACAATGTAAATTGAGTATAATGTAATTTTTTGAACATATATTTTTTTATATGTTATTATAATTATTAGTTAAAGTTTAAACCCCCTAGCCTAGGGTCCTGGCAACGCCAAGGACGGAATAAGTTTTCTGTTTAGGGCCAGACTGTGTATAGTTAGAGAAACCCTCTAGTACTATTATCATTACTATCATCAATAAAGCACATTTTTTCCTTAATTGCATTATGTGTCTTCTTCTTTTTGCTTATATTTTTTTTTTCTGTTCGACTATAGGATTCTTTGGTTTTAATGTTGATCATAATTCTGTTCTTCTATTTTTTGTCTTAATTATTTTTTCTGGTTTATTTGGTTACATTGACCTAAGTTTGTTGTAATGGTTTCACATTAATATCTGATTTTTGTGTTGAAATGTCTTTGTGCACCAACAGGTAGGGATGCTAAAATTTGAATTTAGTGGAAAATAGAAGCGCCGATCCCATACACAAATACACGCCATCAATGCACACAGCAAAACGGTTAAACGCCACAACAAAAATGACAACAACCAAGAAGAGGAAAACCAATCAAACCCCAGAGAACAAATTCCAATTCGAGCTCAATTCATGTTCCAAATCAAAGGACTTTCGCGGCGCAGTCTCTCTATTTGATGATGCTGTTTCAAAAAACACCCGTGTCAACCAACACCACCTCAACGCACTCCTCTATCTCTGTTCCAACGCCGTCACAGACCCTTCTCTTAAACACCTCGCCTTAGAGTACGGCTTTCGCATATTCAACCACATGTCCTCCCTAAACATAACCCCGAATGAAGCCACAGTTGCCACTGTTGCTAGACTCGCCGCAGCCAACGGCGATGGTGACCGCGCATTCGAATTGGTAAAAAACATTGGTAATTACAATGTGGCCCCTAGGTTACGGACTTACGATCCCGCATTATTCTGCTTCTGTGAATTACTTGATGCTGATAAAGCCTATGAAGTTGAAGAACATATGAATAGTGCTGGGGTTAGTTTGGAGGAAGCAGAAATTGCGGCGCTTTTGAAGGTTAGTGCAAAGAAGGGTAGGGCTGATAGGGTTTACAGGTATCTTCACAAGCTAAGGAGTAGTGTGAGGTGTGTAGAGGAATCGACGGCGACGGTTATTGATGAGTGGTTTCAGAGCAATGAGGCGCGTGAGGTTGGTGAGGGGGATTTGGATGTGACGAGGGTTAGGGAGGCAGTTTTGAGGAATGGAGGAGGGTGGCATGGTTTAGGGTGGGTTGGAAAAGGGGATTGGGTTGTGTCTAGAATGAGTGTTGATGATGATGGGATTTGTTGTGGCTGTGGTGAGCAACTGGTTTGTGTGGATATTGATGATGAGGAGATGGAGAAATTTGCTTCGTCTGTTGCTGCATTGGCTGTGGAGCGTGAGGTCAAGGCAAATTTTAGTGAATTTCAGGTGAGTGAATGACTAGCTACCAAATAATTTCAAATTGTACTAATGAATATAATTGGTTTAAGGTATGAAGGTAAGGTTATGATCTTTAAAATCTAATTATATGTGGCTTCGATAATGTATTGGTATGCATTCCCCTTTTTCAAACATACGCTGGTGACATGTCTTTATATCAAATAACATTGTTTTTGTTCCAGCCAAAGAAATGTTATCAACACTTTTTTTATTGCGATCGTTTTGCAAAAAATTGATTAACTTGTCTCATAAATACATCAACTTTTAAAGCGTGTGTCGACTTTTTTACAGAATGAATCAGTAATAGAAAGAGCATTTTAACATTCTTTTTAAGTTATAATTGTAACTTGGTTCTGACAATTTTGTCCTCTTTTTGGCAACTACTAGGGATGGCTTGAGAAACATGGCTGTTATGAAGCCATAGTGGATGGTGCAAATGTTGGGCTCTACCAGCAAAATTTTGCTGATGGTGGATTTAGCACTAATCAGGTAATATGCCTATGTTATAGGGTCTTTTTTCCTATTCCTTTACTGTTAATTGAAGTTATGCAGGTTCCTGCTCTTGGTTGATAAATAAACTTTACAGTTCATGCAACTGATTGTGTCTGTATGTCGATTATATAATAATGTAGCTTGATGATGTTGTGAAAGAATTGTACAATCAGAGTGGGAAAAAATGGCCGCTGGTTGTCCTACACAACAAGCGCGTGAAAGGGCTGATGGAAAATCCTTCCAGCCGAAAACTGGTAGAGGAGTGGATGAAAAACGGTGTGCTATATACAACTCCAAATGGATCGAATGATGATTGGTAAATTGCAAAATTATTTTTTAAGTTTTGATAATGTCTTCGTCTTAGGACATCATTGTTTCTTAAATTGTTTGAATGTTTCTTTACTATAACTGCAAATTTAATGCCTTAATATTTGGACATCATGTTGGACTGAGTGATGGCACTACTTAAAAATACTGCTTGGTTGCTGTTTGTCTATACCAAGTTTTCTACTCGTAGATTTCTAGGTGTTATTTTGTAGCCGCACCGATGTAAATTATATTTGGTTTCAGATAGGACCCTTGTTGAGAAGGTGGGCTCAAAGGTACAGTTAGCACATCTGTTGTCCATGCCCATAGTGTGGCGAGTTTATTTTAAGAGAAATAGAGGACAGAATAGGAATGTCCACATAGCTGAGTGAGTGGAGAGAAACAGGGAAATGAATTGTGTAAGGGAAGGATGCTGAGTGGAGAGAGAAAAATATCAAGTAGAATCATTGAGTTTGTTAGGGGCAGAGAGAGAGCATTGGTTCTCTGAAGAAGGTTAAGCTCTGGGGATAATATGGATAATGTTCATGGATACTGTCTTGACAATCAGAAGTTCCACATTCCACTTGTGTTGGAAATCCACCTTAATTGCGGTCCGCCCCTAGTCGCCTAAATTGCAACCTTTGGTTAGTCTTCATTGCAGCCTCCAACACCTTCATTGTGTTGGCTTTGAGGGGGTGGATTTAGTCCCACATCGGATAGATAGGACTCTCGAGAAGAGTTTATAAAGAGGAGGCACTCCTCACCTTACATGCCGGTTTTGTAAGGATGACTGATGAGTTAGGCCCCAAATTTCAACAACTTGCATAATTTTGCAACCAATTTCTGATATCTTGATTCTGTCATGGACAATATCTACGGGTACCATGTTCGTGCCTTATGCTATTATGTCAAGATCTCACATTGATTAGAGCATGCAAAATAGTGCTCGTGAGGCATGGACAATCTTAGTCCCTTGTGTTGGCTTGAGGTTGAGTTAGACCTACTCCAAAATTCTAAGATGGCATTAGAGTCAATACAATATCAGATGTTGGACAAATCCTAGATGTCCAATCCTAAAAACTATACACTTCCGAGCTCTGGTCTTTGGCATAAGAGGGTGTGTTGATATCCCATGTCAACTAGTGGTATGACAGAAATGGTCCTTGTAAGGCTCAAACAATTCTCACTCCTTGAGGTAGCATTTGGAATTGAGTCAGGCCTAGTCAAAAAGTCCAAGAAGTAGCTTTCTTAATGTTGTAGTTTTTATTTTTAATAGTGCAATTAATATATTTTTATTTCAGATCGTACTAATTATTTGGTCTAAATAATGTGTGTATAGTTAAATTCACCTCTAACTAATTCATCACTTTGCTGCAATTTCATTATACGCTATTCCTTTTTACATTGGTCAACATTTTTTTTTTAATCTTTCAATCACTATTATGTAAAACGTCTGTTTACATTATTCAATTTTATCACCATCTATGTTGCGTTTGGATTTTATGCACTTAATTTATATTTTGGGTTTCAGGTATTGGCTCTATGCTACTGTAAAACTCAGGTGTTTGCTTGTGACAAATGATGAAATGCGAGATCACATATTTGAACTCCTAGGAAGCAACTTTTTCAACCAGTGGAAAGAAAGACATCAGGTAATATATTTCTTATTTCTAAGGTAGCTTATTCTAGCATCAGCAAGGAGTTGTTGCCTGCTCACGACTCTGAGAAAATTCTTCCTTGATAATTTAAGTTTTCAGATTTTTGTTTATGTCTCCTATCTGCTGTATTACAAGGTCTGAGCACTTTACCTCATCTACCTTCTTTTGAAATTGGTTATTGGGAGAAAAACTTTTGATCTGTTTTAAATTGTAGAAACACCATAAATAATTTCTATTAATTTCATGACATTGTTGTCTGAGGTAGTGTCAATTGTTTCCCATTGATAGAGCCTTCAAAGTTGAACCATGTATCATACAAAGTCTGATTTGGCGATATAAGATTTTTACGTTGTGCCTGTATTTTTTGTAACATGTTTGTTTTCTTTATCTACAGGTTCACTACACTTTTGTTAAGGGGAACTTGAAACTTCAGATGCCACCACCATATTCGTTGGTAATCCAGGTAATATTTTGTATGTGCCATGATATTTGTTTAGTGCTGTCATTCTACTGTTCTTTCTGTGGGTCTCATGAATTTCAACAAATCGAAATGGATGTGATGGAAAAAGTGTGTTAAAAGAATGTATTTCTAGCATTTCTCTTTTAAGAATTCCTATGAAGAAATGACTCGAATTGGTAAAGGGTCTATTTAGAAATTCAATTAGGTAATTGCTAGCAAACAAGGGTTCTAGAGCATTAGCATTACTCTTAAGATGTCCTACCAAACATGAAAGTCCTAAATTCAGAACTCATTTTTTTTTTTTAAAAAAAAAAAAAAAAAAAACTATTTCTGAATTCAGTCCTTGGACTAAATCTGAAACTGTGTTGCAGGAATCAGAAAAAGGATCATGGCATGTGCCTTTGGCAGTGGACACTAGCAACGAGTCTTCAAAACCTTGGCTGTGCATTACACGGGCAAGTGCTCATGATGCTGCTACTGTTTCTAATGGTGTGGATACTTCAGGAAATAATCATATTCATATCGACCAGCCACAGAAAATAGCAGATGAAGTCCTTAGCTTAGATTCCCAAGTCATTGAGAATAACATTACTTCCGTGACTGGTAAAAGAAAAGAGAGATCTGATCCTTCCTGATAATTCTTTCCATTGGCACGATCTTTCAATTTTGACAGCTTTCAGGGTTGCTGGTGGGCAGTGGCTGTAAAGATGGTTCATGATGTGAACAGCCGCTACCTGTCTACTGTCGATTGAGCTCTCTACACTTTACATGATTTTAAACCATTTGAATCAAAGGCTTATTTAGATTATCATTTGGCATAATTTATGATTTAATTCATTTTGTCTACCATATCTTATATGGAAAAAGGCATTGGTGTTTTTTTAAACCGATGCCTATTTCAACTGTTATGTACTTGTTATAATGTTGGTAGTTTTTATTTACAATTGCATTCCCTTATGAATAATCGTTGCAAGGTAATGAGGAATATAATGAAATTTTGAGAGTTAGATGATGTGGTTACCCTTGCAAGAGTGTGAAATTTCATTGGCTTCCCTCTTTTAGAATATATCTCTGTAACTTGGATAAATTGAGAAAGAAAAGATTTATATTTTGAGATAATAATTCATCTTATGATTCGTCAACTTGTGATCAAACGACACTATACACAACCATTTTTGAATTTAGCTCGATCATTTTCTATTTTGTAGAAATGATTACAGGTTTTAATTTGAAAGCATTGTTTCTTTCCTGAAGATTCATAAATGTGTCCTACTTGTTAAAACAAAGTTGTTCTATGTATGATTTTCATCACTCTTGTTGACCCAGCGTCACAATTAATTTTGCATAGTTACTTAACTCTTTGCTCATACAATCTGACACCCACATAGACACGCGTCTGATTCTTTGGCGCTCCTAAAAAATCCAAAATTATACTTGTCCGTTTTAAAATTTGTAGGCGTAAATAAGTGAAAAAATTATACTCCATTTGGTCCTATTTATCAGAGATATTTGAGCCAACAAAAGTTTACGGTATATGGTTCAAAATATTTCTTATAAATAAGATTGGACGGAGTATATCATATATTACTGGTGTAGAAAATGATAAAAGTGAGACATAAACACACAAAACTCGTAAATATTCACACACATATACCTTCTAATCAATCTTTTGGAGGAGTTAGAGGGTTTTGTTCGGACAAATGAGGAGGATAGTTGGAAATGGAAATTGGGGGAGCAAGGTGGCTTCTCGGTGAAGTCTTTATATTCTAAGTTGGAGGATGTCTTTTTGGCGGAGAATAGGTGGCCGGAGGAGGAAATGAAGGTTTTTAGACAAATTTGGAAGTCCGGGGCGCCATCAAAAGTGATGGCTTTTTCATGGAAGCTCCTTCTTGATCGTATTCCTAGAGTTAATTTGGAAGTTAGGAATTGTCTTCCGCCGGAGGAAGGAGCTAACTGTTTTTGGTGTGTGTTGGGGAGGGAATCATCCATTCACCTTTTCCTTCATTGTGATATGGCAAGGGAAATTCGGTTGAGGTTGATGAGGTGGACTAATCGGTTCTTTTTGATCCTGCCGAATCTCTTTATCCATTGGTAGTGTTGGAGTGCGGGAGGGTTCCATAAGAAGATTCGGAGGGGTTGGAGAATGATTTGGCAAGCAACAATGTGGGTTATTTGGAAAGCCCGCAACGATCGTTTTTTCAACAATGTGGTAAAAGGAGTGGAGGAGCTAGTGGACGAAATTCAAGTGCTATCTTGGAGGTGGGCAATGGGTAGAATGGATATGCCGGTTTGTATGTTTTAGGAATGGGTGTGGTGCCCGGAAGAATGTTTGCGGAGGTAAGGGGAGAGGCAGGGTGTGGTTCAGGCTGTTTAGGGGCTGATTCAGGTGCTGTTTGTATTGCTGCCCTCCGCTGTTGCTGTTCTGGTGCGCTGCAGTGTGTGTTTTCATGCTGGTTTTTGACTGATGTTTCGGCCTGCTAGAGGAGGATGCAGCAGGTTCTTGTTTTGGTGTTGTTTGCTGCTTGGGTTTTGCTGTGTTGGCGTGCAGGAGCTTTAGTGGATCTTCTATGAGACTGAAATTTAGTGCTTTAATTGGATTTCATAGGCATAACATTTCTGTGTGTATGGCTCTTGTTTGCGGTTGGGTTCTGTAGGTGTTTCGGCCTCCGCTTTTGGTGTTTTGTGGATGTAACGCGTATAGGCAGCATCTTTGTTATCTTTCTTTCCGTCTCTAAGTGTCTTGCTAGAGTTTCGGTTTAAATAATATTTGCTGATTCAAAAAAAAATTCACACACAGATACAAAATCACCATAACTCTAATTTTTCATAAGTCGACCATCAGATGCACTTGACAATGAGCCACAAGGTTTGATCAATTCCAACTTGGCCTAAAATGCCTAAGAAAACAAGCTTATAATTCAATTCACAAATATGATCATCACTAATAGGGCAAAAACTGATTTTTTTTTTTTTTTTTGTTGCAATAAACATGAAGATTTGAAAGGAAAACAAACATGCCTGCGCAGTATTATGGTAGGAGCTTCAAGGTTTTAAATGAGTGCACTTCCATTTTATCAACGTTTGACATTATATACGACCAATATATACAACCTAACTATAATACACATTATGACTTTATGATAATTATAAAGTAAAATGTGCTGTCAGAACGTAGTCTTTATATGCAATCAATCTCATTCCATGCATAATATTGGTCTAAATTTCTCTATATTATTAAAGTTCCAACCTTTAAATATGTCATATGATTTGGTCAACATGATATTCTAAGAGAATATAGAAATTCAAGGTTGAGACCACCATGTCTATCACATAGACAAAATAGAGAAAGCAAAGAACAGTGGCATACCCAAGAATTTTAGACTCATAACAATAAACAAATTATGAACACTAACACAAGATACGACACTAACACCGATAATTTTAGAAACAAGTAAGTCATATAACACTAGAATAATAATGATAAATGTCAGACTAACTAAGCAAACACACATTAAGTGTTTCCAAATCAATATAGAAACATAAATACTTGTTTTTCAGCTAAGAGAAAAATAACATGTTATACCAGGAAACTAAGCTATGCCGAAGTACTTGGCAATGAAACTAGATTTTTAGTGTAAAGCCATACTGCAAAATTGCCCACATCAATCTCCTCAATCTTTGCCAATTGTTTGGTCTTCACATTGTAACCAAAATGTATGCTATTATATCCTGGAAATATATTTCCTCTTTGTTTCTGACGTTGAGTTACTCGAAAGATAATTTGACCGTTGATCCAAAAAGAAAAGTCCACACTCATGATATTAAGCTCATGACCACATTCAGCCATATAGTCAAAAGGTCCCATCTCATGATAAAGAGACCATTTTCCTGAAACAAAATCCAAAATGTAAATTTCAAATGTTTTGTATAAATCTTTAGCCACAATGCAAGAAAGGCGACCTCCCATTAATAAGTATTTTGAATTCGGACTATTCAGCATATGGGGAAGTGGATATTCTTGCACAATAATTTCCTTGTCAACATCCATCACAATCACTTTCTTTTTTGCTATCCAGTAAAGATCATTGCCTCCAATAAGAAGTATTTTCAAGAAAAAATTCAAATCAAGGGAACATTCTTTTCTAGCTATCTCTTTCCATGAGTTATCTATTCCAATTCTGAGCACGTAGAAAACATACCAAGAAATATCAGAAACCCTAAGGCGATGTACAAAGAAAAGCTTGAATTTGCCAAAGCGAGGAACACGTGCTATAGTACATTGACACCTATTAAATATATGTTGCCGAGAAACGGGTAAAGGAGGAATTCTAAGCCAGAAGTTGATGGTAGGGTTCACAATGAACATATGTCCATTTGTAGTCGAAAGCAGCAATATGCCATCGCATGTACTGATTATATTTCCCATTTTTGGAGGTGTTCCCAAATCAGTCCTTTCAAACTGGCCATTCACATCATCTTTAAGTTCAAAGAAATAAGAAGGGTCTTTTGACGTACGGTTTTCAACATAAAGACCAGGTTTAAAACATGCACGGCGCTCCCACGCTTCAGCAAAATGGGAGCTGCCAATATCAGTATCCCAAGGTTTGCATACATACCTTGCAGAGTTAATCAGACAGTTAGAAGGAGCAAAAATAAGGATATGAAACATCAAATGTTGAGGGAGAAACAACTTTGAAATCACTTTGCAACTCTTAGTACTATTTGAGTTTTCGTTCATATTCTGCTTGGCATGATCATGTGAAATGAACTTCTCTTTGGATTGACTGCATATAATATAATCCCAACAAACACATTAGTTAAACCATCAATTATAAATAATTAAATTAAATATCTATAAATAATTTAATTGAGAATGAAGATTTATATATCCATCTATATTGAGCAATTTGTTTTAACAAAAAAAAATCTAAAATAAAATATGATAATATTTAACATTCATCTATTTATTTTCCACTGAAATACTGAAAACTAGTGTAATCAAATCCAAGACCCACTTACCAATCATCCTTAAATACCATAGAAGATAAAGAGATGTTTGTATGTGAATTAGCTATTTAATAATAATGTATTACGTTTAAAACCCTTTTTGTGTTCATAGAGTCTATAGGTGTCCGGTCTAAGTTTTGCCGAAACAAAGAAAAGAAAAAGGTTTTGTTAGGATATTTCTCTTAATTATAATATGCGAGTGTTTGTGCTTCATTTAAAAAAAACACGCAATTTATAACAATTGAGATAATAACAAAAACAAAAAATTGAGATAATTATAAGTATAAAAGGATTTCATGGTTGATTCAATTGATAAAGAATTGACTTATATCTCGTAAGGGCATGGATTCAACTCCAGCTTCCAACATAACGATCACTTTTGGTGGACGATATATAAGTATACCTTTAAACCCTTTATGAGTCTCGAGGCTTGCTCTAACCCTAGCGAATCTCGGTACACAAGTCAACTAAATTTTAGTCTACCAAAAATATTTCACAAACAGTTTTAGATAAAGCAAATAATGACATTAGGATATGAAGGAATGTGAATACCTAAAGAAGCTCCCTTTATCGCCGGTGCCTTCTCCGTCTCCACTCGCTTTCTCTCTGCTTCCCATTGTTTCAATTTTAGACGGATAATATTTGAGTGACATTGTGGTTGGTGACATTGGCCAACCACAATGTCACACATGTACAAAGAAGCAAAAAAATATTCTGAGAGAGAAAGAAGAAACATACTTGTGACATTGTGGTTGGCCAATGTCACAATGTCACCCAAGTGCTACCCGTTTTAGACATGCAAGGGCAATCACCACTTTTGTTTTGTTTTTTTATTCTATATATATATATATATATATATATTCTATTATGGAAAATATATCTTTACATTAATTATACATATCACACAATTAATAAGAATTATGTTTGGATTGATAGAGTTTGGAAAAATTAATGTGGCACCGTGATATTTTATTAAAAAAATCTAAAGTTTCTTGTTATAGATTGGAAAAATTAATGTAGCACCGTGATATTATTAAAAAAATCTAAAGTTTCTTGTTTAATATTTTTTTGAAAGAAGTTTCTTGTTAATGCTCTATGCAGGCCTTTATTTTTTTTATTAGAGCCTGCCTAAGCCTTTATATTTATTCATTATTGAAATTATTTGGTACCCAAAATTAAATAAAATTATTGAAATTATTTACTTTAGCCATTAGCAATGCAACAACAATACTCTATTCACCTCTACAAAAAATCTCTTCAAAAAATAAAATGTAACAATACCCCACCCTTCCCAATATCATGGTGCACAATGAAAACAGATGTTCATATTATCTTTTGATTGATTGAAGTTATAAGAAAGTATTAACCTCAGTGTATCCTACCAAACAATATGCTTTTGATAAAACCTAACTTTTATAGCTGGAACTAAGGTTGTGTGAGAATCCAACCTGGTAAAAGGATTTCAGCTATAAAAACCTCAAGAACAAAAAAATGAAGAGGTTACAACATTCAAAGAGGAGAAGAATGTGACACTATATTACAGAAGTATAACTCTCCAGTACAAGTCAAATCAATGGGGAAGTCTATCCAATGGTTTCATTGCTGCAACCCCACCGTGTTCCTTTCTGGAATATTTTTCATAAGCCACAGTTAACTTTCCCTTCCCAGCAGCTTTATGGAATTTCAGTATCATATCAGCACAATCCCTGCAAATACTGCAGTTAGCATAAACAAAACTCACAATTTTGAAACTGAAAAAGATAAAATGGTAGAACAAGTGCCTGATCTGTGAAACTTCATAACGTGCATGCTTTTGAAGTAGTGGTGTCCATGATGGGGTTATTTGCAGTGTACAGCGCGCGACATAGAGAGCTGATGCGCATAGTAGTGAAGGCTTGAACGCTAAAGCTTCATATTCAACTAAGCATAGGTCAATGAGAAAGAATGCCATGTGTTCAAGCTGTGAAAATAAATTACAAACAAAAAATGTTAGAAATCAAACATACATGCATAAAAATCAAACATACATGCATAAAGAATCAATTAGAATGATCAATTTATTATCCAAAATAAACCGGTCCTCTGTCAATCAGTATGTCTGTAGAGTGTGCATGCTGAATTACATACCTTCATATCTGATTGTGCAGCCTTGAGAAACCTAACCATGAAAACGTAAGGAGTGGGAGCATTAAGACGGAACTTCAATTTTCTAAGAATAAGCTTTTCCTGAACAGAAAAAACCATTCCACGTATTAGTATTAGTTA
>Ga0315914_1010296_pt1 | contig 11678 bp, 6 predicted proteins | sample MpolenodulesMG_FD_203920 | JGI IMG/M metagenome (GOLD analysis project Ga0315914, IMG submission 203920) | Medicago polymorpha root nodule microbial communities from Los Angeles, California, United States - elongated nodules | ecosystem: Host-associated > Plants > Roots > Nodule | place: USA... | reverse complement strand
AAGTAAATCATAGTGCTATTAACTTACATTTTAGTTGTTATAAACGTTTTTTTTTTGTGTAGTTTTTGAGTAGATTTTGAGTAAATTTATTTTATTTTAGTTTTTGAGTAGATTTATATGTTATAATTCATTTTTAGAGTAGATGTAAGTAGATTAATTTAGTTAAAATGTTTGCATGATGTTTATGTTATGGTTTAGAATTTAGGGTTATTTTTAATTTTGGTGTTTTATATTTATTTTTTTATTTTAATTTTTAAGTAGATTTACATATAAGAGTATATGATTTATTTTAAGAGTAGATATAAGTTGAACAATTTTGTTATATTTTTTGCATTTTTATGTTTTTTTTTTAGAGTAAAACATTTTAGGGTTATTTTTATGATTTTTAGGGTTTATGTATAATTTGCACTCCAAGTGTTTGATGAAATGTTTGAATGAGTTTTTCATTAATTGTTTTTAATTTCTTGTTGTGTAGATTTGAAGCAATGGCCGATATGTTCGACGTTCATGCACAATTCAACGGTGGAGAACCTCAGAGGTTGAAGGTTCGGCACCTTGGTGTCACGTTAAGAGGTATCAAGGATCAACTGAATGAATTCAACCAAGGAGTAAACCCCGGAGACACAAGGAGGATGTAATACGTTCGGTATAAACGTCCAACGCTCGACGATGAGAGAATATCATTCAGTTGGGTGGAATTAACGAACGACGATAACGCGAGGAACATGTTTTGGGAGCACAACATGTTCAAGTGGATCGATATTCGTGTAACGTTGCTGAGATCAACTGAAGATATTATCAACAATTTGATTCCGCCAAAAGATCGTGATTAGGTAGGGAATGCACCTTCCAACTACAACAATTGTCTTACTCTGAAATGAGGTAATTCAAACTTGTTAAACGGCAGTTCCCAAGCATTCAGCTGGCAGTTATGTTGTTCCTTTCAAAAGATTAAATTCTTGTTAGGCTGTTTTAGATCAAGGTATTGAAGTTTCAAGGAATGCACCTCATTCTTTTGACACTTGAATACCATCATTTAAACCAAGCCTAACAATAATTTAATCTTTTGAATGGAAAAACAGAAATTCCGGGTGAATGTTTGAGAGCTGCTGTTTAGCAAGTTTGAATTTACCCCATTTCAGAGGTAAGTCAATTGTTGTAGTTGGAAGGCTCTAGCCGAATGTAATGTAATGTAATGATATGACATATTTAGGAACTTTATGTAATGTAATGTAACTTTTAAGTTATGATATCGAATTCCTTCATATAAGATGAGTGTCACGGAACGCACCTCATTCTTTATGTGATGACTCGTCTTATATGAGGGAATTTGATGTGATAACATATATAGTTGATTCTGCATAATACATGTTGTTTTGAATGGAACAATTATTTATTTATTCACTTTTCGAATTTATTTATTCATTACGCAATTTTTATTCGAATTCACGATAGATTATATTTGTCTTTATTCGAATACGCAATTTTTAATCGAAATTATTCAATACGCGACTTTAATCGAAATTATTCAAAACACGATTTTATTCAAAGTACCATAATGACAAGCAAAATGTGTGCGACATATAAAAAAAACATAAAAAAAGATCCCTTCCTCGTCACATTAGAAACCATCACATTCAATCATCTTCCTCGTCACACAAGTCAATTGAGTTGTCCTCGACAGTCCCTTGGGCACTTTGTTTTGGTTGAGGACCAAAATAGCATGTCCTCCCGCTCCTCCTAAGTCTGGACTGATTGTACATCGGCACCTTTGAACCCTTCTTTTTTACGGAACTATCACATTCGATTTCGTGTCATGTCACATGCGATTTTGCTTTCTTCTTGTCATCACCCTCCTTTTTGTTGAACTAAACCTGAATCTGATTATGAGACATATCTACATAGAGAAATTGGTGATCAAAACCTAAACTAAACAAAAATGCCATAAAATTGTAAAATCATAAAATCAAAACTATCATCAAAACCTAAACCTAAACCTAAACAATTCTAACAATTCTACAACAATTCATCAAAACCTAAACCTAACAATTTAATAAAACTTCTATAACAATTCTATCAATTCATAACAACCTAAACCTAAACCTAAACCTAAACAATTCTAACAATTCTAACCTAAACCTAAACTATCATAAAATCAAAACCTAAACCTAACAATTCTAACAATTCTACAACAATTCATCAAAATCTAAACCTAAACTATCATAAAATCAATAAAACCTCTATAATCGAAATTTAAAAAAAAAACAACTAACAATTCAATCACAAAACAACAATGCAATAGGATTCAAAACACTTACTTGATTTTGTGTTTAGAGTTGGCTTGGAATGGCTTAAGTTTGGTGAAAATCGTACCTAGGAATATAAAAAACGCAACAATGGAGTTTTGGAAACTCCTATGTTTGTTCTCTTCTTGTAACAGATCATCGGCAGTTAACTGCCACCGGAGCTTTTCGTCTTTTACCTGTGTTTTTTACCCTTATCAATTGTGTGAACAACAATTTTCAAACACCAGATCTAAATGGACTAGAGCCTCCATGAACCGTCGGCTGTTACTTTGAGAAATTATTAAATTTATCTTTTGAATATTTTTAAAAGTTTGATTCTATTAGAATTAGAAATTAGAATATAATTCAACCATTTTTTTTGGTCAGGTATAATTAAACAATTTTTTTTTGGGTCTTAGATGAAGTGGTAACCCACTGAAATTAAACACACAACTGTGAGGTGCTGGGTTTGAATCCAAATCACGACGTCTGACCTTGCAATTTCAGCATTTGTCAGTTGAACTAGGACTTCTAGACATAATTAAACCATTCTACTAAATAGATCAATTATTTTTTGACAGTTATCAAATGGATCATTTGGATCTAATTCATTAGTTATTTTTTATACAGTGAATAAATTAGATTCCCGTGAGCTTAGCTCAGTTGGTAGGGATATTACATATTATATGCAGGGATCGGAGTTCGAACCCCGGACCCAACACCCCATTTCTCCACAATTAAATTGTGAGAACTCTATCCACTAAGCTACTTGACCAAAAAAGAACCTCGGACACCCACTTTTCCACAATTAAATTGTATGAACTAATGCTGCTGGTGAATGAATTGTTTTGGAAAGATGTCATTTTTTAATTTGTTAGCAAATTGCATTTAAAGGGAGTAAAAAGTATTCCAGCCCAGAAAAAAAACGCTATATCACTGCAGTCCAAAATACAATTTCACAAACTCTGAAGACATACTAAAATAACAAATCCAGTATGCCTCCAACGGTATTCATAAACCAACCTTCAGATAGACATTTAATGTGACATAAATGACAAAACACTTGATCATTAGCTACTTCCCCGTTGAATAAAACTCCATTTCTAATAAGCCAAGTACACTAAGGGACAGCCAACCAAACAAGTTTTTTTTAGCTGCTTTGGTTTCTTCCCCTTAACAGATTTTAATGTCACCCCTAGATTTAAAAGAGAATCAACATGGTGCGAAAGTGGTACAAGTAGTAGACTTTTAATGTCTTAATCATTTGATCAGAAGTTCGATACATGATTGTTGCATGAAAAAAATATATGTTAGGAGAAATCGACCTCTTAAATAGATTTAAGCTATCTCGATAAATTCATTTTTAAGATTGTGCGCGGGGATACATTGATTTGAAAAAGAAAAAAAAAACTCGAATAAAGTGTGAATGTTTTGGAAAAAATGTGAGTTTTTAGTGCATACATTAGAAAGTGATATAATGAGTAATATATGTCGGGGAATCCGAGGAGTATCGGGAGAGGCAATGAGCTAAATGTTTAAGACCACTAAGAGCCCTCCCTTATATATCAAACGTTTCCTTCATTTCTTTTTTTTGGTCAGGTAGCCTAGTTGCTAGAATTCACCTTATAAGATGAATAAGTGGGGTGTCCGGGGTTCGAACTCCGGCCCCTGCATATAGTAATGCATTGTCCTACCAACTGAGCTATGCTCACGGGACATAATTACTCACACTTAATTCCCAACTATATATATTTGAGGGTATAATGAGTGATATATTTGTATTTCACACTGATTACAACCTTTATTTTTTAATCTTTAAAATTCAAGATTCGCCCATTTGGAGTCACTCTCATACACTTTTCAGGTAGTCACATTCTATAAGCAATCTCCCCATGGCAATGATTCCAACTAATAAAAAAAAAATACAATAATACAAATGACAATAACAAGCATAATGAAGAATGGTTCAACTCAGAAATAGTATAATAACTTTGACGTCAATATTAGTGATATATTATCATAATTATATAATCTTCATATAAAAATAAACCAAACTCCAAAGCCTCCTCTCACATGACATAACATCCTTATATATGCAAATGAACTCTAATCTATTATAAGTTCATTTCATATTCATCAAAACCATTTCCTACCACACTTTAATCACAAAATGATCACATATCAAATTTTCATACTAAATTTCGTTCTCTTTGTATTGTCGATTACGAAAACTGAGGGAAGCTGTAAATCTGGCTGTGACCTTGCTCTAGCTTCATATTACATACAAGAAGGAACAAATCTAACTTACATTAGCAACCTCTTTAATCAACCACCCTCAGATATTCTTAAATACAATCCAAATCTTACAAACCCCGATGTTATTCATAGCCATACAAGACTCAACATACCGTTCACGTGTGATTGTCTAAGTGGTTTGTTCTTAGGACACACTTTTTCGTACAAAATAAAAACTGGTGACAATTACAAGGCACTTGCTAACATAGATTATTCAAGCCTTACTACCGAAGATTTTCTTATCAGAGTCAATAGTTATCTAGATACTAATATACCTACTGGCGTGACAATCAATGTTACTGTTAATTGCTCTTGTGGTGATAGAGATGTTTCAAAGGATTATGGGTTGTTTTTGACCTATCCCTTACGTAAGGGTGATAGTTTGCGGGGAGTTGCGGCGGAGAGTGGTGTTCTGGTGGAGGTTGTGCAGAGGTATAACACTGCATCGGATTTTAGTGCTGGTCATGGACTTGTGTTCTTGCCGGCCAAAGGTTAGTTTGGTAATGATAATTTCATTTTTCTGATTGCTAAAATACTTAATTACAATTTATTAATTTTAATTATTGTTTCATTTCTTTTGATAAGACTAATGAGTTTAGGTTTGATTCTGCATTTTTTTTTGTTTTTTCTCCTCATATGTGAATCGAACGTAAACCGAATTCACATATGCGTCATTTAAAGTCTACTTTTAGACTTGACATGAACTGGTGAATGCCATTGACGAATTTTACTCATTGGACAAAACTTACCGTTTCACATATGTATTTTAGCTGTAGGTATAAAACTTAATCGGAACTTACAAATCCTCTATGGATATAGGTACTTGGGACTATATCTATGGTAAAAGGAATTTTTTCTATGAAAATTTACTGTCATTAAAAGAAGTTTTTAAGTAATTAGGGTTATGTAAAAAGACTTTTGCCTATGGAAATTTACTGTCACCAAAACTAGAGTTTCTTTTAGTGGAGGTGGGGAATCAAATGTCATAAAAATTTGAAATAGGAGACCAAAGAGATGGATTTTAAAATAGGGCCAAAACTTAAAAAAAAAAAAATGAAAAATTGGGGTAAAAAAAATGCATTTAAGGCTAGTTTTATTTTTCTTTCTTTTTTTCAAGGCTAGGATATATGTATGATTTATTTAAATTTTGTATTGTTAACAGAGATGTAAAATTGAACTAGATTCGTCAATGGACCCATATCATAATTTATATATTGAGTAGCAAGAACCTAGCTAACCCACTTATTAATGTCTGTCTCATACACTTGTTTTGTTTTTCTTTTTGACGAAATAATCTCGTATGCGTGTTTTTTTAGGGGAATCTTGTATACTTGTTGGATAGTGAAGTTTTGTAATTTAAAATAATGGAATACCTAAAAGATTCAGCATATTCCGCCCATATATTTGGAAATATCAACCCAGACAGAATTAATATAAAAGAATGCGAAAGATGTTTAGTTTATTAAGGACAATTGGCACTATCTGGCAACAATATATTACAGACCATACTTGGTTCATACATTGTCTTCCTTGTTTATTTATTTTTGGTTATGTTTTTTGTCATTATTTTATTAGTTAGTTGTACCATGCATGTATATGTCTAATTGCATTAATACCGTTGCCACAATATGCGATAAGTTGTGCCCGGGTATGTAACAAGGAAAATTCCCTAAAAAAAAAAACAAGGAAAATAAACTTGACACACAAATTTGATGCTAAAATTTGATAAATTAAATGGCTTACGCGGTTTAAATATGTGTTTATTTAATATAACAAGATGACACAATTCATTAACTATCAATCCAACTTAATTAACTACAATTTAAATGTCGTTAACCACAATTTTCAATTAGTTAAGCATACATACATATATTCGTTAAGAGGGACTGACCCAAATTTTTTAAATAGTGTAGGCATTATACGCACACAAGACTTTGTATTAAGTTTGTTTTATAGTATGGACCAAAGTCAAACTTTACCCTCCCATTTTGTGGTGTAATTAGTTTTGCAATGTACTAGATACTATAAATATATTTTTTTTCTTTGAAAAGTAAGTGAGGCCCCAACCCACATACCAATACACATAGGGCCGAACTTGTTCATTAATAATCATTCAACTCATGTTTAAAGTATACGAGATATTCATTAACCTCTTAGTCGATCTTCAAATAAATATGAATTTTTTTCGCCTTTAGCTTTAAATTTTTGTTTATTTGTAATGAATTAAATATTTTTTGTTCACTGCAGTAAAGATTAATCTTTCGAGCACATGAGACATAAATATGCTACAAACTCTGCCTAAGTCTTTGAATTGCCTAAGATTGAGTCATAACTAAATATGTTTATGAAAATGTTATGGCATGTCTTAAATCACAAATAATAGTGATTAAGGTTAAATTAGTTACTTTGATAGATAAGTTTAGCCTAATTAGTTTGCGTTTCTGATGTTTCATACTTTGAAATCAAATTTTGCAGATGAAAATGGAAAGTTTCCACCACTAAAGATGGGGTAAGCTTAAATTTCCATACCTTTGTATTTAGACATTTACTCTTCAAAATAATTTTCTTTTAAGCTGTCTAACTTCACCATCTATGCCTGTTTCTTCTACCCTTTTGCAGATCAGGTGATGTGAACATTGTACAAATTACAGCTACATAAATGTTAATACATATGTATAAGAGAAAGCGTGACATAACAAATTACGGTGAGTTATAAATTGCTATGTGATGCTGACATTGTTAATATTTACCAATTTGAATAGGAATGTCCAAAGGAGGCATTGCTGGCATAGTTGTTGGAGGAGCTTTTGGGATTTTACTTATAGTACTCATTCTATATGTTGTGTTCTATAGAAGAAAAAAAGTGGCTGATCAAGTAACCCTTCTACCAGTCCCAGGAGCATCTGAACTAGATCAGTCTAGTCAACTCCAACATGGTATACCATTGTTTTACACATTTATTTCTTTCTTTTTTAAATCGTGGAAAGCGTTGCTTATGGGGGAGGATCATTGTTCGATCCCCCGCTGCTGAACAAATTTTTTAGGAGGGGTAAAAAGCTGTCAGCTGCAACCAAAGTATCCGAGCAAAGATTAGTTCCATAGCCGGTCCAAAAGACCGAAGCATGTGGAGATGCTTTGTGGAGCCACTAGGGTGCTAAAGGTCTTAATTACATGCTTCTATGCATAGTAGACAAGGAAAAACATGATCTAAGATGCATTTGGATAAAGAGTTTAATTAACAGCTTGTTGAATAAGTGATTACCATATATTCTCTTATGTATAAACTATTTTTATAATCAAAGAGAGAAAGTGGATAAACAACAGTTTTCATACAAATTGCAAGTACTTTTCATAAGCCATCTTAAGAAGCTTATTGAAACAAACTGAAAGCAATTTACGAACATGTCTTAGGCTATTTTTTCATATTCTCTCCTAAATACTTACACAAATGTGTATGTCTTAAGATAAGTGTAAATAAGCTCTTCCAACTGCACTTAACAGCTCTTTTTTTCCTTTATCCGGATTTGAACCCAATTCCTTATCCCTTAGCTCAAACCAGTTGAGCTACCCAATTCCTTTTTGTCGTTGACTGCGGAGTGCCATTTTCTAGTTCTAGGTAGAAGATTAAGTTTTCATATAAAATATGAAATTACTACATATGAGTATCATTTGTTCCATGAATTTAGGTCGCGGAAGCAGCATGGATAAGACATCAGAGTCTACTACTGTTGTTTCTCCAAGGTTGACAGGTATTACAGTTGACAAGTCAGTGGAGTTCTCATATGAGGAGTTAGCCAAAGCTACTGACGGCTTTAGCGCGTCTAATATAATCGGTCGAGGTGGCTTTGGATTGGTATACTATGCCGAGCTACGAAATGAGGTTCGTCACGCCCATTTATAATCTTTGATCATTGTGGCAAGAAACACAATTATTGAGCTGAATTGTTTCATGCAAGTAGCATATGTAAATTGATCTTATTTGAAAACAAGAAGGAATTTGTTCCAACATTTTGGAGCTTTAGTTCACTACTATTTAACTACCATTGTCTTGCAAACATAATATTTGATTTAGTTTAAGCTTAAAAAAATTACTTATCTCTAACATTGGATTCAATTTCATCCAAGTTTGATGATAACAATCTAAAACAGATCTCTTGCAAGAAATGGAAATGCAATATGTTGCCAGAACTTGACCTTTTTCTCCTTTTTTCTTTCTTTCTTTCTATTGCTTATTGCAGAAAGCTGCAATAAAAAAGATGGATATGCAAGCATCGAAAGAATTCCTAGCTGAACTAAAGGTTCTGACACACGTCCATCACTTGAACTTGGTATGACATTTTCCCAACCTTGATACTACTCAAAATTTGAAGCTTGATACAAACACGGACACTAGACACCGACATGTAGACACCAATAATTTATGAAAATGGAAGTGATTGAATTTTAACCACATGTGTCAATGTCAGACATATATGTTGCTTACCAAGATGATGATTCCTTGCATACATATATTGAAATATATGTTGTTAATTATTTCCAAAATGATGATTCCTTGCATACATATATTCTATGCAGGTGCGGCTAATTGGATATTGTGTCGAGGGCTCTTTATTTTTGGTTTATGAGTACATTGAGAATGGCAATTTAAGTCAACATTTGCGTGGCACAGGTTAACAATAATGATCATAACTCGACTTAGAATGCTGCTTGCATCTTTTTAATGATTATAAGACTCTTAACATATTTGATTTCTAGGTAAGGATCCGTTATCATGGCCAGCTAGAGTTCAAATTGCATTAGACTCGGCAAGAGGATTGGAATATATTCATGAACATACAGTTCCTGTCTACATTCATCGAGATGTTAAATCAGCAAACATTTTGATAGACAAAAACTTCCGTGGAAAGGTTGGAAAATGATCATTGAAAATAAAAATTATCATAAAAAGTTGAGTTCTGATAAGTCTAACTTTTCTTTCACAGGTTGCAGATTTCGGTCTGACAAAATTGACTGAATATGGTAGTTCTTCGTTACAAACACGCCTTGTCGGGACGTTCGGCTATATGCCCCCTGAGTAAGAAACATACTAATAAATAGACATTATAAAGTCTTGACAATCCTCCTCTTACGAGCTGTTTTTGTAGACTCGAGTCAGACTCAAAATCCAAAATTTAATTTTCTTCTACCAAGTTTCATGCTATGCTTGTTTGAGAGAGCACCTATAAATATATAACAATATTTTTTCAGTTGTTTATTAATTGAATATGTAAAAATATTTTACACCATTTTGTCAAAAAAAGAAGAAGACTATTTTGACCAAGTGTAGCAATATTTTTGTTCAGATATGCACAGTATGGTGAAGTTTCTCCCAAAATAGATGTATATGCATTTGGAGTTGTTCTGTTTGAGCTTATATCTGGGAAGCAAGCTATTGTGAAGACAAATGAGGCTAAGAATGAATCAAAAGGACTAGTTGCACTGGTTGTTATTCTTCAACTTTCTTAATTATAGCTCATCACACTAGTTGTAAACTCACATGATTAATCACTAGTAGTTCTTGATATACTCAATTTTAGCTTGCTTGATGAATTAATGCAGTTTGAAGAAGTTCTTGGTCTTTCAGAACCAAAAGAAGATCTTGGTAAACTTGTTGACCCTAGGCTTGGTGAAAATTACCCTATTGACTCAGTATTTAAGGTGCTTCCTACTTCCTTTTCTAATCTTATCTTGTTAACTTCAAAACTGAAGAGGTCTATAGTCACTAGCAAATGGTTGAGTTAATATTAAACTCCTCCCTAACATCTTGATTAATATGAATTCACTTTTTTTAAGGTGAATCAGTAGGGTGTCTGGGGTTCAAATCTCGACCCTTGTATATAATATACAATGTCTCTACCAATTGTGTTAAGTTCACAGGAACAATGTTTAAAATATTTTTACAAAGGTTAAGAAATGATAATATTTTAATTAAAATACAATTTTAACAAGTGTACTAATTTTACTAATTTATCTTTGTTTATCATCGAACTATTAATCAATATCATAAATCAAACATAGTGGAGTGTAATTGTGTAATGCATACAATATTTATTTGAGGCGAAACTAGAATAAAGAAATAATCCAAAATGTCACTTAATATGATTATTATTATTTTTAAATGAAAGCATCCATTAATATAAGAAAAATTGAGTGCCTAAAACTTGAAAAAAAAAATTTAGTAGGCTTAATTGCAATTTTGGTCCCCCTATTTTCACCACTTTGCAGAATTGGTCCTCCTATTTTAAAATTCGACAGTTTTGGTCCCTCCATCATATTTTTGAACTATAAAAATGTGATGTGAAGATGGAAAAAGATCAACATCGATGAAATTGTAACAAAATTCTCTTAAAAACTTCATTTAAAACATATCATAATATATGATATCACAAAATTCCCTTGAAAACTTCATTAAAAATTCCCTTGTTGTATTTGCAGATGTCTCAGCTTGCTAAAGCTTGTACACATGAAAATCCTCAACTTAGACCAAGCATGAGATCAATTGTAGTTGCCTTAATGACATTATCATCAGCAGCTGAGGATTGGGATGTTGGCTCCTTCTATGAAAACCAAGCATTAGTCCATCTAATGTCTGGAAGGTAGCATGCTAGCTAATGGTTTATTCCTCAGCTTGAACCAAAATCTTGTCAAGATACACTTCCAGTTCTCTCAACACTGGCATGCATGAATCTTTCATGTTTCAACTGTGAATTTGTAAATAAAAACAATCATTTTTTTTGAAAAAAAAAACTTCAAACCTCTTTTTTCTGCCCTAAAATAACATTTTTCATGTTGAACTCTACAGAGACTAATTTTCCCATGAGTTAGAAATTACAAAGACTAAGGAATAAACCATTAGCTAGCCGGACAATTAAAGAATAGAATTTCGTTTAGGAAAGCAATCAAAAAAGCTATTGAATTAGCTGAACAGGCAGGTACAAAAGGAGTTCAAGTACAAATTGCGGGACGTATCAACGAAAAAGAAATTGCATGTGTCGAATGGATTAGAGAAGGTAGGGTTCCTCTACAAACCATTCGAGCTAAAATTGATTATTGTTCCTA
>Ga0315914_1010295_pt1 | contig 11678 bp, 4 predicted proteins | sample MpolenodulesMG_FD_203920 | JGI IMG/M metagenome (GOLD analysis project Ga0315914, IMG submission 203920) | Medicago polymorpha root nodule microbial communities from Los Angeles, California, United States - elongated nodules | ecosystem: Host-associated > Plants > Roots > Nodule | place: USA... | reverse complement strand
TACCTTCATGATTCGGTTTCTTCCTCGTCTTAGGTGGCTTGTATTCACCACTCTTTTCACATTCCATCATCAAGTATGGCCTTATTAAACTAGATTTATCTATAGAAATAGTAAATTCGGCCCTTGCCGCTTGTCAACGAACCCAACCAAGTCAATCTTCTTGCTCTCTCCATCTTTCATTTGTTGTAAAAAATGAGTCGGTGTTTACTTCACTACGACGAACACCGGTAGGTACCGGTTTAGGTTTTTCTTCAAAGTGAACGTAGGTACCCGGTTTAGGTTTTTCTTCAATGTGACTAATGTGAGCTCGAAAGGGAATTTTGACTTTAAACTGCACATCTACGGTTGGTTTGACATCGCCGGATGCTACACCGGAACCTACGCCTACGCTGGAAGCTTCATTTTTGGCCGGTTTCGGTTCAACAACATCATCCGCCACATTTTCAACAATATCACTCTATGTCTATTGAATAACAAAATAACAAGGAAAACATAAATAAATAACTTGTGCAGCAAGCTAAGAAAGGAAAAAAAAGTGGCACAAAAATTCAAAAAATAGGCATCACTTATGCGTGACTTAAGTCACACTAGTGTTAATTGCCTACGTGAGTTAAGTCACGCAGCCTAGACAACTGCGTGAGTTAACTCACGCTAAGCCCTATCCTCTTCATAAAAAAAAATGACGAACCAATCAACAAAACCAGCAAAAACGAATGAGTTTTGATGATACATGACCTGTTATTTGATGTTTGATGAGCGTAGAAACTTGCTTCCTGACGATTTGCAATGATTTGGAATGAAGATTTTGATCCAAAAATTCGCACTTTTTGGGTTTTTGGAGGTGGAGGGAAAGAAAATGGAGATTAGAATATGGATTGTTGGGTTTTTAACAAAAACAACAATCAGCGTGAGTTAACTCACGCAGGGGAATTTTAGTCTTTTCAGTTGGGAGCGAGCAATTTCTGTTGGGTAAATAACAGAATACTTATTCATTAGAATCCATCAACCTAGGTCCATCGAAAATAACACAAGAAGGCCCAATAGATATGCCAAGACAAGGACTATCGGGGTCACCACCTTGATGATACACATGGCACTATACATGATACAATATTTTATGTTACGATTATAACAACCTCAACGAGATACCAGGAATCACCTGGTTCAACCTCAAAAACAAACACAACGCTTACGTGTTCCACGGTCTCAAATGTGACCAAGATATGTATATGTTGTTCCTATGTATCAAGATCTCATATGAATCGGTTAGATGTGTCAACTACGTCGAGTTCCATTACGTGAGTATATTATCAGATATACCTTAGTCGTTCCTACTTACCACTGAACCAAACTTGGTTTTGAACATGCCTCATAAATTTTGATGATAAAAAATAATAAAAGAACAGTTATATATGATAATGTGTGTTCATGTGTGTAGGACCATATAATTAAATTCTAACTCTTAAATCAAGTTTTGGTTCTAAAACATCAAGACTATGAACGCATAAGACAACATCTGAAGCAAATTCAAAAGTATCTGAAGGAATGAAGACTCTGAAGGATGAAGCATCTCAACGTGACGTCAGACATTGAAGACTCCGAACGAGTTTGTTGTCTTCTGAAGGAATGTCACGATCAGACTCAGGGTAGTACAATTTGCTGTCTTCTGACCACGTGTTGAAACAAATAAAAAAATTCAAGGACAAAGAGAATGTAACTGATCATTCTATTAGAAGCAAAGGAATATCGAATGACTACTCAACATCATAATCCATTTGAGGCAACATCTAAACGTCTATGATCAAGCATTTCAAGGACTAATTTGATGTGATGACACCTCTTCAACAATGACTCTCTCATTCTCTCCTCTATATGGACCTGAGCAGTTGAAGAAATATAACAAGACTTCTATCATGTTTCAAGTTTCTTTACTCTATCGAATTATATAGCGCACAAACACTTAGAGAAATTCTTACAAACTTTCATATCTTGGTAGTATCAGAAGTCGTTTGAAACTTAAATTTCTTACACATTTGATTGTATATCAACTATAAAGACAATCTTATTTATTTGTTAAACTCTTATTATATAAGTCTCCTTCTTGTGTGATTGAGCAAAGAAAGTTTCTTACTTGAGTGTTTAAGCAAATTGTAATCTAGTGAGATTATAGTGAAAACCCCTTCAAAGTGCAAGGGGACTGAGTACTCTCGGTTTGTGAGAGGAACCATTATAATTTGCTTGTGTCGTATCTTTCTCTCTTCTTGTGTTTAATTGATTTTCGCTGCATAACTCTGTTTCAGACTCTGATAAAAACTTTGCTTCTAATCAGACTCTTAACTATTTTTTATAAACACTTAGAAAAGTTTTTGAAAAATCCGTCACAATTCAACCGTCCATTCTTATGTTTTTCTCACCTTCAATCGAGCTCAGAGCGCCTGGTATGTTGCTTGAACACTTAATTATGCAACATTTAAAATATCCTGAGAAAAACATTGTTGAGATAAATTTCGAAAAATCCCTTTTTAATTTGTTTTAATGATAACAAAACATTTAAATTATATTAAATGAATTCTGAGATTATTTGTTATCTAACATGTGTTCTTGAGTGATTTTAAAGATAGGATTACAAAGCAAGCAAATATTTTCAAGAACATTCTCATAACAAAGCTCATCACAATATGCCACGCCAAAGTCAGCTCAAGCAAGACAAAACAGAAGATCTTGGTGTTTAAGAAGAATTTATGTGTCAAGGATCTCTGCGGAAATATGGAACAAAAGGATCAAAAGTTCTATGCTACAAAAGGAACATATTTATTATGATATACCTTCAAAGGAATGAAAAGAAATAAATAAATAAATATAGATCCTATGAGAAAACAAAAAAGGAATCCATGAGCATTTGACAACACATCAAGAATGAAGTACAAGGGCCAATGAGAAATGGGCAACACATCAAGCTAAAAGGAATAGATAAAATACAATCACTTGTACTTGTTTCCTTTCTCTCCAAGGCATGAGGGTATGACAACCCAACAAAAGCAATCTTGGTTGCCAACTAGCAAGCAAGAAATCTGCATGGTACTATTCATGATGTCACCCTTTATTGCAAGCTGTCCAAGCAGATTTTTGAGAACGTTTTCAGAATTTCGAAAAAAATCTGCCAAGCAATTTCTCACAAGAGTTTTTCACTTTGATGAGTTGGCAAACTTTCCTCTCCCTATTTTACCCTTAGGAGCGTGTGTTTATTACAACAGCAAAAGATTCCATTCATCTATAAATACAAGGGCTTGCAAAGAGGAAAGGCATTGAGTCTTTTAAGGAAATATCATCTTACTTGATTTTCAAAGCATCAAGAGTATTTCAAAGGCTCTTTCATCGTGTACAATAGCAAAAATCCAGCAGCAACTCCTTTTTACTTGAGTTCTTTACAAAGGCAAAAACATTGTATATCAAAAGCAAAGATATTGAAAAGAATCACTAAAAGTGTTTAGTGGTTGTTGTTTGTAAAAATCTAGTGAGTGAAACTAGTGTAAAGTCCAAGGGGTGAAAAGAAAGAAATTGTATAGATCAAGGAAGTGATCTAAAAGAAAAAAGAGGAGTTGAGGTTAAGTTATAACTCAACTACCTAGTGGATAATCTCACAGTATTGTGGGGAATGGACTAACCCACATTTGGGGAACCAGGATAACTTCTTGTGTGTGATTTTCTCTTTCCCTATCTCTTTTACTTTAAACAATATCACACACTTCACAATATTATTGTATTATTAACTAACACGCTAACCAAATCCAAGTATATACTTGAGCATTTTTATTTGGTAATTTTTATTAGATCACAATTCAAACTCTCCTTTCTTGTGATATAATTTTACTTCAAACATGTCTTCTAATACTACAATGTTTCCACTTCTGATAAAAATTCTTACTCAACCAGACCTCGATTTTGGTATGGAGATGCTGCACAATTTTCTTGGTGGAAAATCAAAATGTATAGTCACATCATTGGTGTTGATGATGAGTTTGTGACATTATTGAGAATGATATTAGTTTCCCTGTAGATTATGAGGGAATGGTTGTTGATAGGAAGAGCTTGTCGAAAGCTTAGAGAAAGACCTATAGAAAACATTAGAGTTTGTGGAATTTTAATCTTTCAATCACTTCACATTTTTTATATCAAACAAAATATGCATTGTAGGTTCTCAAGAAATTTGAAATGCAAGATAGCAAGCTCATTTCAACTCTCATGGTCTCAACATTAGTGATTGATAAGGATGAACACACAAATGGAAAAATAAGTAAAAGAGTAGTAGGTCAAATGTTGTGACCATAATTGTTTTTTAAAATCTTTTGTATTTGTGTGTATCCAAACATTTTTCGTTTGAAGTTGTGTCTAAGTAAGAGTTGCTAATTAATAGCAACAATTTCACCTTAAACCAATGTTATTTCTTCTGTGCACAAGTAAAATAATGATTTACTATTTCCAAAAAATTTCCACATTTATATCAATAGGTGTCATCGTGTCTCATGTTATGAAACTCTTGTATTAATAAAATAGAGTAGTATTACAAATGAGAAAATTAGTTACAAATTTACTACCTTTTATTTATATTCACGAGGGTGTAACAAATGAGAGGAGTAATTAGGTTGAGATATGAGAGGAGCAAATATAAGCCACATGATATAAATGTACGGTCACGATTAAATCTTTAATGTGCACTGCATCTCATACAAAAATCGCTCTCCATCTTCTTCTTTTCATCTCTCGAACCTTCCTTTCCAATTACTCAAACTCAATTCCTTGCTATCGCTTCATACACTATGACCTCAATTGTTTCATAAATTTTCCAATCAGATACATAAAAGGTGCATGATTGATTTATTGATTGTATAAATTTTGATAATCAGTAGAACAAATTGTGGAATCTGGTGAGTTAGGCATGGATCCATACTTGAGCACCACAAATTGAAATTAATTTATGCATTCAATTTAATTTGGCACAAACCTTTGAAAGTTGAAACCCAACATATGAATCTTATATAAAAAAAAATAAAAAAATCAAACGTATGAATCAATTTGTTGAATTTGGAACGAAGCCTTTTTGTTTTGTGATATGAAACAAACATGTTCTTATTGAAGATGAAGATGGGTATGGTACAATGATTTGGGTGTGGGTAACGAAAGAAGAAGGTGAGAGTGAGAAGATGGAAAGCGATTTCTGTATGAGATGCAGTGCATATTAAAGATTTAATCATGACCGTACATTTATATCCTATGGCTCATATTTGCTCCATATCCTATGGCTCATATTTGCTCCTCTCATCTCTCATCTTAATTACTCCTCTTATATTCATTAACTAACTAGTCACGATATGACTAACTTATATCTCCGGTAGGGATGTAAATGGATATCCATGGATGCATATAGTGTGATATCTGTTTCCGCTTCGTTAGATAAATATGAAAATCGTACTCTATCCATATCCGCGCGGATATCCGTTTAGCAGGTAATCCGCGGATTTTGAGGTATTCGCGGGTTTATACAGATATTTATGGATCACATTTATAAAAATAAAATAAAAAATTTGTTTAATTTTTTTTGTTAAAATTTAGAAACAAAGATTCTTCACATGCATTTTCTTTTCTTTTTAACAAAACATAATATCCATACATTACATTAACAACAAAGATCATTGACTCAACAAAAACATAAATAAAGCGCATCATATTCAACAAAAACAAAGTTCTTGCTTCAACAATCCCAATCACTTTCATTTCCTTTTAAAGGAGCGTAATAACTAAGAGTTAACACTCACAATACCTAGGTTTTTTTTTGTAGGAAGTTGGATGTATTAAGGTTATTTATGTAGTTTACTCGGTTTAATAGCGGGTATGGATATCCGCGGGTGTGGATAACATTAAATCCTCATCCGTATCCATGAATTAGAAGGTAGTTAAAAAATCCGTTTATTTTATCCATGAATATCCATTAAGGTATCCGTTCTGTGTTCGTGGCAGATTTTATCCGCGGATATCCACGGGTGCGGATTTTTTTTGTCATCCCTAATCTCCGGAATCCACCTGCAAGCTTGGAGAGTGTGCATAACACTTCCAGCTTGGGATGATGAAGACAAAATAACGTCAAATCTAAAGAAAATACAACGAAGGCCAATGAAGACAACAAAGCCAATGAAGGCATCAAAACAAACAACTGAATGTCAAAAGGTCTAGTAGCTATAAAATGGAGCAACAAATCTGTTGTGCTAAAGGTTTCTTATCAAATCAGAGGACCAACAATTCAAACTAGAACACGATCAAATATCATCTCTTTAAGATCACCCTGATCTAATGATTTATTGATTTAATAGTAAAAAAAAAAAAAAAAAAAAAAAAAAACTTGTATGTGATGCAATATTTATATCACTTAGCCACCATAAAAATAGTTGTGACCCAAAAGAATAAAAGAAAATAGAACATAAAGAAGTTATTATTCAATCATGTAAAATGATACATGGTATACTACGCATTTGATCCAACTATTAATAAATAAAGATTATAGTTCCCAATCCTGTTACAAAAAGGATTATATTTCCAAGTCAAAAAATAAAGAAAGATTATAGATCCATCTCTATGATATTGCCCTCACTATTTTTATTTTATTTGTGTTAAAATCCTAAAGACAATATTATTACAAACATAGATATTTGTCAAGACAAGACCAATTTCTTTCTGTATAACTTTTTTCAGCTCTCTGTTGGTGATAGGTCATAACACAAACTTTAATTTCAGTTTAGAAAACAAATCATGTTAACTCATGGCCTACACAAGTACAAAGATGTTCCCCAATATAGTAAAAAGGTTACCAAATAAAGATTGTTTTTATGTCTATTTCCATTGCTTCATGTTCCAAATTATTCAATTCAGTTCACACTTTTAATCAAGTTCCTGTAGTATAGAACCTACATGTTTATTGGAATAAGTTTAAGTGCAATTATTCACAAGTGTGATAAACACTTCTGTCGGAAGTAATCAACACATTTCTCTGCTAAACAAATATTCTGTTTCAATTCTTTTGTAATTTAAGGTTTTTACACAAGGACAGAGATTAACTTATTTATATCGAGGATATAAAACTTTTATATATCAATCAAATCATATCAACTATCAAGTATGCATTTGTAAAACTTAATTCAAAAAGTAAAATAATATTTTTTTCTACAGACAAAAAGTAAAATAAAATAATGTAATTTGATTGAATGCATATGTATAAAAACTATATACAGTCATCGTGGGTGTATACAAATTAAGGTTTTGTTTGTTTAAAATTTTACACATACCCTCAATATCATACTTTTCTTAAAATTGTTTCAAACATATTCTAAATTATTTATGTCAAAATAGTTTTTTTTTTAAAAAAAAACTTACGCACAAACAAAATTAAAACATATAAAAAAAATGAGTTTTTGAAAATGTTAAACAAATTTTGTCAATAAAATAATAATATTAAACAAATGGGCATCGAAAGGTCACTTAGTTGAAAGTATCTCTCTTCAACCCAAATAAACAAATGGGCACTAAATCCTATCAAGTAATCAATCACTTTATTGATCATGATTTAATCACGTAAACCAAAATACCTTTATATTTCTTTTTGAAGAAAAATACCCTTATATTTATCATTATTTATTATATAATTTTTTTCATTTTCTGATATAATACACTACAAAGACAACAAACCCAAAATAAATAAATAACATTACTTACCAAAAAAACATTATCCCACTAATTAAGATCGGCTAAATTAATCAAATAACGTCATAATGTTTTATCATAAACTATATTTCGATCAAAAATATTAAGCTCTATATTTTAATAGTTTCTCTTATAGTTTTTTTATGCTTACCTTTGTCTCCAGCGATATGAGTATTCTCAATATAATATACTCTTCTTAAGTCTAAACCTAGTTTACACCATCATTTCTACTGCAGATGCTCCAACACTCTCAAAATGTACTCAAAATTAGGTCACTCTCTGGATTGCATCAACCACTCATAGAATAAGCACCCTAGATTTTTAACACACTTTTGAAAAGGTTGTGTGTGTTAAAATCTAGAAGGAAAAAAAATTCCGACCCTAATACGGAGAAAAAAATCCATGTCAACCCCTGTGAGTATTACTTATATAAATGACCCACTTTCTTCAATTTTTTTTTTTAGTTTAGTGGCTTTACCGCCACTTAGTGTGGTTGTATACACATTTTTTAATTATTTGCTTTGCAGATTATTTTTTTATTTTTTTAGGTTTGATTTGACTTTTCTACTCTATGTATTGCCACTGCAATTGCCTGTAAACAAAACCAAAAAGAAGTTGACACGTGTCAACATGCAAGGTGGTCGATCATGTACCGTTGAAAACTGAAATATTGTAGGAAAAATGATTTTTGCCCAAAACGGGAATCGAACCACGCTCCTTCCAACAGTACATGACCGCCTTGCATGTTGACACGTGTCAGCTTTTGTTTGGCTTTATTTACAGCCTTGCAGTAGTTGTATATAGAGTATAAAAGTCAAATCAAATATGAAAAAAAATCAAAAAAGCTTAAAAAAATACTTTAAAAAAGCCATTAAATTGAAGAAAGAAAAAAAATTGAAAAAAGTAGGTCATTTATGTAAATAATACTGATAGAGGTCGAACAAAAAATCTTAAAATTAACATCAAAGTTTTGAAAAAGGAGGGAAATACTGTATTTGACAAGGCTGAGTTGGACAAGTTGGAAATTTAGTTCCATATCTTTATCAAGAATTGTGTTATTCGCCTGGATTTTGTTTTGAATTATATGGGCCACTATGTTTCCACTAACATGAATATGCCTGCTGCATAGTTGACCATCCCTTAAAAGTTGGTAGGCCACATTTTAATCCATCTATTGATCCTCAATCTGAGTACAAAGAGTGACAGGAAGGATCAAACTCACTTTTTTGTGACTGTTCTTTTGTCATTTTAGGATTGAACTCTCTGAAACTGCTGCTACAAATATCTGCATCTATATTGCTTTTTTCACCCCTTCTGTTTGTTCCATATATGGATCATGTAAAAAAAAATTGGTTTCTCTTTGTCTCTTTTCAATCCATGTTAATCATATTCTTTGTAAATTCAGAACATGTCAGGAAGTAAACATGGCTCCCTAAAATCTGAAATGGATTCTTTGCAATAATTTTATGATGCAGTTACAACTCTCAATTGTTCGATCTAAATAAAAGAACGTGATTATTTCAGTAAGTGAAGCTAATTGTGTAATCCGGACCATCCAATTTAAAATCAATGATTGAAATCAATTAATACATGAAATTGCGCGAACCTCTGGCTATTGGAAACCCAATTCCCCTAACAACGGACCTTGATTCATTACGGCCAATAAATTGACGCAATCACGCATTCAATCAATCTTAGCCGTTCAATTAAGATCGGACAGTCAACACATAAATTTCGGTATTTTTAATTTTAAAATAAAAAGTAAATTTGTCTCTTCTATAATCATCAGATCGAGATCAAACGGTCATCGATATTTCAACTGCGTAATTGGAAGAAATCGATGACTGCATTAAATCATATTTCCCTAAAATCTTCTTCGCAATACAAATTTACTTTGTTCAATTATTCTAGTAGTAGTACTACTATGGTCATGCTAGTTGATAAGAATACAACTCATGCTTCTTAAAAAAAAATTAAAAAAAGAAATACAACTTATGTCTACATGGTGTGAACCCAAATTTCGATAACTTCATACATAGTAAGCTGAGACTCAACTCACAATTTTTTTTTTTAAACATCGAAAAGCGTTTTTATGAAAATGAATAATAGACTAATCCGCAAAGATGTGACTCATAACAAACAAAGACATGTATTCTTTTTTGGTTAAGAAAGGGCATGAATTTAAATCTCGATGTTAATGTGAGAATCTAATCTTGAGGATTGTTTTGATCCAAATGAACTACATGATTCAACTCACCTAAATTAATATTTTCTAAGTAATACAAAATTGTGACGATTTTAGAAGTGTACATCTAAAGTCACTTTAGGGTGAAAACAAAAGCTCTCTTATTTTAAGCTAGGATTGAGATATATTTTGATTAAATTGATTTCTTGTTCAATCTTTGGTGTTAGATATAAATGCTTGCTGACCTTGATCCCATATTGAAACCTACCTCTTGAAGGGATTAAATTCAAATTTGCATGTGGTCATGATATCAATGCCTAATGCCCAAGTAAATACAAACATGAACCAAATTCATGTACTATAGAGTAATGAGTGTTTGAAAGTACACATAAATAAATGGAAATAAAATAAAATACAGGTACTTGAATATCAACCATCAAAATACTAGTACCATCTACAACTAGCAACAAATTATACTGAAATAGAGTACGGAGTATAATGATATTATATATTGGGAAAAAAATTCACAAAAATATGTATTCTAGTGTCATTAAAAATCATTATGGATATGTCTCACATCAATTGGACCATTCATATTATTATGATTCAAATCCCAATGCCTATATTTTCCCACCAGGCCACCACTGCCTTACACTCAGTAAAAGATGCAGGTTGGCAACTATTTTTGACCAAATCCAAACCCATGGGTGCCAGAAAATATTGATTTACTGCTCCAAACTGACATACATTTGATGAAATTACAGAGATACTGTATAAGAAAGTGATGGAAATCATGAGAAATAAAAGATGTTATGAAAAAATACATATGTGTGAGTGAGTGCGTTTGATAGTTGTTACACTAACTTGAAATATTTTTCACTATGTTATGTCTGATTAGTGAAATATGACGTGGGAAGATGATAAAATATAATCAGAAGTCTTGCTAAATACAGTTTTTATGTGATTTTGTTTTAAAAAACTCGGTATCTAGTTCAATGAGAGTGGGACACCAACCCCACCGTCCAATGGTGATAACCTCATCTAAAGTTAAGAGTAAAAACTCATTATAAACTAGCGAACATAAATTTGAACCAGGAACGTTCAAATTGAGATTTCGAGAGGAGCATTCTTCAATATCTCAAGTTTATACCATAAGCCAACCCACCTGGATTCTTTGTGAATTTACTAAATAGTCTTCTCTAATAACACTATATTCTTATTATTATTTTTTAACACATTAATTATGTGATGGCCTACATTTTTTAGCTATGCAATATCGTTTTAATCAGTTCTCTATCTGTAAAGATTTGGTCTTCATTCTAATGAAGGATTGGAATAGCCATCATACTATAGTTGAATATCGTATCCAGTTTCATAACCAAAACTAAGTACAAATACTTCCACTCAGAAAGTAGTGAGTTTGATTCAATAGAGTTTCCAATTCCATTATACATTTTGATGATCAAAATGTGTGTCACAACACAATACTACAACAAAGTCAGCATCTTTGTGCATATACAAATTCATAGTGAGTTTGATAAATCACATTGATAGACACTGTGATCTTGTTCAAGCTTCAAAATGCACTATTTAACAAACTTACACACAACACAATCTAATTTTGTCAAATTCATCGTCAATTTAAACATAATACTACAACAAAGTTAGCAACTTCGCATATATGTAGACCGACTTCAAAATACAATAATTTTTACCGAATTTAGGATGACACACCGCGATTCTG
>Ga0315914_1010294_pt1 | contig 11679 bp, 6 predicted proteins | sample MpolenodulesMG_FD_203920 | JGI IMG/M metagenome (GOLD analysis project Ga0315914, IMG submission 203920) | Medicago polymorpha root nodule microbial communities from Los Angeles, California, United States - elongated nodules | ecosystem: Host-associated > Plants > Roots > Nodule | place: USA... | reverse complement strand
CAAAAATTAGGGATTGCTTTTTCTTAATATGGATGGGGATCTTGGTGGTGATTCATGGTAAAAGGAGAAGGGTGTGTGATCCATGCTAAAATTTGATACTTTATGATGAACCTTCAAAATTTGATTTGGATTTTGTGTTTTGGTTAATTATAATGCTGGTATTATGTTCATCAGGAGAGGTTGGATTGAGGAGAAAGAGAGGAGACAATTATGGAAAAGTTGAGTGAGGGGTGAGACGAGTGTGATTTTAGAAAGGGTAAAATTGGCATTTTCAATAATTTGTAGGGGTAGGAGTATAATTGTTGGGGTATGGGGTATAATTTCCGACTTGTATTCATTAACAACTTTTTTTCTTTTCAAATGATGTTTATAATTAAGGACGGTTGTTGAAGAGAGATTATATGTTTTGCTATTTAGCCACTCTCACTACTTAGGGTCCGTTTGAATTATGCTTATTTTGAATTTATGTAAAACAACTTATACAAATAAATAAGTTTTTATGTATTATCTATAAGTTTGTAAATGTAGTTTATAAAAAAACAGTTTATCAAGAAACAATTTTCGTTAGTAAAAACTTATAGATTGACATAAAAGTTTATTTATTTACATAAGTTATTTTGCATAAGTTCAAAATAAGTCTCATCCAAATAGATTTGTTAACTCTGATGATATTCATACATCCTCATAACTCAACACGGTGTGCTAGTATGAACACTTTTCCTTCAAAAAAGAACACTAGTATAACTTTTATTTTAAGGAAGTACAATGTTAATGTATAGTATTATGTGTGATTATTCCTTCAAAAAAAAAATGTTAATGTATAGTATTAAATCTTCAAATTTTAGTCCTATATATTTATAATTGTTTCTTTGTCTTTATCATCGATTTTCATATTTCAAAATTTAGAATCATGTTCCCCCGCGTGTTCGTTGTCGCTTTCTCTTTACACGTTTACGATGTGTGGGTCGGTGGTCTCTATTTCTCAACTGAAAAATATGGTTGCGCGTTATAGTGTTACCACTTTTTTACTATCCACTATGTATTACGAACGTGATTCATATGCCATGCTATATTTTCCCCCAAAAAAATGGCATGTTATAGTGTGACTCATATGAGATATATTCTAATCAAATTTATCATTTTATCAATTTCAAATGAAATGGGAATGCATCTAGCATGTCAATGTTAGATGTAATACCTTTACTATATATGGGTAGAAGCAGGGCATGGAGACCGTCCATGCAGTTTAGCATAAGTAGTTAAAGATATACAATATAGTCCCGGTTCGACTACTAAAGTATCTATCAATTCAAAGTCATACTAGTGTTACGTGATCTAAATGAATACTTTATACTTTTTCTTCTATTAACTTGTTTTTAAGATCAACCTGTGTTGCACATGTTTGTAGGCACATATAGTGTTAGGGGTGTATAAAAGACGAGTTAGGTGAGGTTGCGTGTGTTTTATATCTTGCTCTAATAGTACATCAACCCAATTTGTAGACTTAAACTGAATCATTAAACGGATAAATCAAATGAGGTACATGTTCGTTAAAGAAGAGATGATACAAAAATAAGATTAGATTAGTTCCAAGACAGAGTCATCAAATAGTAATAAATAATGATTTTTTTTAAGAAAAAAATTCGATAAATAATTAGTAATATGAATACTGGACAAACTCACATTGTGATGTTTTGACTAGGAAAGAATTCAAGTTATACAATATGGGTGGAAGACTTCAAACAAAGCAAGCACAATTCATTGTGCAGCAAAATTACAGGTCTTGCAAAAAAAAAAACTACTCATGTTTCAGCATCACAAGTCTTATAAAAGAATATCTACTCAAAATTACAAGTCTTATAAAGAAAGTGGATAGTAGAAATTTAAAAGTTATATCAAGTAAACACTATGAACATCCACAATAGAGACATTTATTTTTTGAGTTCAACTTTGCTCCATTTAAGATGCCTCCATTTATACTTGTTCAGTGCATTGATGTATGACATGTGGCAAAACGAAATCAAATGGTTGAGATCACAAGTTGAAAAAAAAGCATATGTGTATTGAATAACAATATGTGTTTCCTCTTTCTTCTTTCTCATAGACACCACACACGCTTTTTCTTCTTCCTTTCACCATTTCGCTGCTACTGCTTCTCACTCTCATCGCGCCGCCATCGACCCTTTATGTTCATCCAACGGCGGTACTCTCCTTTTTTTGATTCACACACCCCCTTTTTTCAGATTCAGACATGTTATAAATCTTAGATTTTGGACCACTACAAGAAGTAGGGGAAGTAATTTGGATGTAGCTTTTTTCTTGATGACAACATTTATCTTCATGGTGGTTGAGATAATCGTTGGAACAGACGTGGCGACGACGGAAAGAGGAAGAGGGATAGGCAACGATTGAGATGAAGAGAGAGGAATAAGGATGTTTATTTTAACCTTTTAATCTCATCCTTTGGATTTGTTTTTGCCACATGTCACACATCTATTTATTGAAAAAAACTAAATTGAGCAAAGCTAAATGGAGCAAAGTTGAACTCCCATTATTTTTTTATAGTTAAATGTGTCACACTTGTACCCATCACTTATTTATAATTTTTTAATAGTAGTATCTAATAAACACTCAAAATCTCTAACTTAGCTTCTCACAAAATATGGGTCTCATTAGGTACTCAAAATATTTTTAAGTACATCTTGGGTATCAAGTCTTAAATAGCGAGACCCCCCACTAAGAATGGTGTTGTCTCCGGTACGCGGCCTTCTTAGGTCTCTTACGGTAGGAGAGGCTTGCAGACCTTTTTTGTTTGGAAAGAAGGCTTGCATAATAAATAGATGTCATTAGATATATCTATATTTAATTAAACGGTACTTATTGAAAGCAGAGTGACATACATACTGAAAATTTCTAGCATCATTATAAAAGGGTGATTTTGTAATTGAACCAAAATATATTTCACGTAGGAAAAAGGTTAACAGGAGGGAAAACAAATGAATTAGTCTAAAATGATAGAAATTTTGTTGCAGGCTAGAATAATATTTTTAATTAAACGAAAATAGAAGTTAAAAAAATCTAGTTAGTTTCTCAAATATCAATTAGTGTAGTTACCAGGCGTAGTCTGAGTTAGACATATAATTAAGGATGAAGAAAATTATGCATATATAACACTTCATCCGTTCATTTTTAAATGTCGTTTTAGAATATTAACATCAAATTAGCGAAGTGTATTTTTTGCATATTTTCTTCCTATTGTATCTTAGTTTTAATCTACCAATATATTCCTATTTTTCCACACACTTTTTTTTTCAATAAATTGAATATGTTATATTTCTCTCGTAACAAATATTTGTTAGTTAATACATCTTTTAATCCAACAAACTTTTTATTTTTTGCATATTTTCTCCCTCTCATAACAAACAATTATCAATTTTTTAAATATTGCACATCTCTTTAATTATTTTAAGTCAATATAAAAACTATTTCCATTTCACATTATTCAAAAACTAAAAAAAAAAAAATTAACTTTCCTCCAACTCCTTTAATCAAATTAACTTTTCTTTTGATTCACGTTGTGTCACTTATCTTTCACTATTTCTTCCTTTTGAACATTAATGGAATCTTTTTTTTTTTTCTCTCTCAAATTTGTTCCTTTACTTTGCACTTAAATTTTTTAAAAATTACTGTTCATCTTATTCATAGAATTTTAACTATTCATGGAACCATTAGCATAGGTAAAAAAATTGTTTAAATTTTAAGATAACAAGAAACAAATTTTGTTTAAAAAATCTTCTCGTCATGAAATATAATATAACTGGATTTTCCTAATTAATGATTTTTGTTTCATCAATAATTTGTTGTCAAAGTGAAAATAATTTGTTGTAAAAAGATAGTAATTTGTTGTCAAAGTGAAAGTGTGTTGTATAATACTTTTGACTTATCAAAATGAGTTGTTTTATTTAAACAACCATTTGGTTGACAACTTTTGAGATAACTCTAATTTTACAACGAAAAAGAGGTATTGACACAAAAATCAAAGCAATAGAGTGAGAAAGTAAGAACATAATGTAAGTATGAGAGAAAAAAAATTATCACAAAAGTTGTCAAAAATGGTTGTATAAATATCATTTCTTTATCAAAATAAAAGATATAAGTTTAAAAGGTTCCCTTAAAAAAAGGTTTAAAAGGTGTCAGCTTAGTGATAAGTGCTTGACAAGATAAAAGAATAATAATTTTTTACAAAGAAGAAAAATACCTTAAAATATAAAATGGTGAAGAGTATTGGGAAAAAGAAGACAAGATAAAAGAATAATATTTTTTTTATGGGAGAAATAATGAAATATGTTGCAGGTTGAATTAAAAATGTAAAAAGGTGTGAATAATATAATTGGTTAGTTTCCATGGGAAAAAATATTATAAGTGGTTAGGTATATATATAGGGAACTTATAGAAATTTAGTCCATGAAAATATAGGAAATGTTAACATGTGAATCAACATGTGTATTAACAATCATCATTTTTTATTGGAACAGAAAATATAGTTTTTTTTATTCTATTTGTGTACGTATTAAGATATTTTTATGTAAAAGTTTGTGGTGAATTCTATCTACCTTCCTTCCTTTCTAAGTGTCGTTTGAATGCGTATTTTACGTTCTGATTTATCTATCGTTTTGGTATTCTAAGAATACAATTTGTCAATTATACCTTTTGTCAACTACTCTTATTTTTTTTCAATAAAACTAATTAATGTTATATTTTTTTGAAAAAGCTAAATCAGACACATAAATTCACCCCGAAGAGAATCGAACCTGAGACTTCGAAGAGGAGCACACTCCCAAGTTCTAAGTCAATAACACCATACTAACCCAAGTGGGCTACTAATTAATCTTATATATTTGAAAAAGTAAAATTTGTTTTTTTTTAAAGAAAGGTTGTTTCTTATTATATTAAAATTTAAACAAAATTTTGTTACCTATACTAATGGTTCCATGAATAGTTAAAATTTTATGAATAAGATGAGTAGTAATCGTTAAAAAAATCAAGTGCAAAATAGAAGAACAAATCTGAGAAAAAAACAAAAGACTCAATTAATGTTAAAAAAGAAAAAAGATCGGAAGATAAGTGACACACTGTGAATCAAAAGAAAAGTTAATTTTGATTAAAGGAGTTGGAGGAAATTTAATTTTTTCTTAACTTTTGATTAATGAGAAGTTAGAATAATTTTTATATTGACTTAAAATAATTAAAGAGATGCGCAATATTTAAAAAATTGACAATTGTTTGTTATGAGAGGCAGAAAGTGTGCAAAAAAAAATTTGTTGGATTAAAAGATGTAGTAACTAACAAATATTTGTTATGAGAGAAGGATAACATATTAAATTTATTGGAAAAAGAGAGTGTATGAAAAAATAAGAATATATTGGTAGATTAAAACGAAGGTATAATAGGAAGAAAATGTGCAAGAATACACTACGCTAATTTGATGTTAATATTCTTTTTTGATAAGGCCAAGAGGAAGGTTAGACATCGGGGGGAGACTGAAACATCCCAACTAGGTTGGCACCCAACAGTGACCCCCGTCCTTTACCGTCAACCCAATACATAATATTATTAAAAAAAGGAGAAAAATATTTACAAGAGGGGGGACTAGGCCAAAACCCTCAGCAGAAGAAAAAGAGCGCACAATGAAAGCAATACAAAGAAATGTCAAGGGAATCGGTAGTTAGGCAAACCATTTCTGTCCCTAGCAAAATCAGTCGACAAAGACAACGGCAAAGAGGAGTACCAGATAGTGTCCGTCAAAGCATGATCGAAGGAAGCAAGCTTGTCAGCACAGCAGTTTCCTTCCCGGAAAATATGGGAACAAATAACCATCAAACCATGTTGAAAACAGTTATGCCATCTATTTCGGAGACGAACCGGAATAAGAGAGTGGTTTTTAAAGGCATCAACAACACTAGAAGAGTCACATTCCAACCAGAGACGATCCCAAGAGTTAGAGGCCGCGGATTCCATAGCTATAATCAAGCCCATCAGCTCCGCTTCGAAGACGGACAAGCGACCAATGTTACTAGCAAAACAGCCCAAAAAAGTTCCCCGAAAATCACAAAAAATACCACCGCAAGAGGCCTGAAAATTGACAACCGAGCCATCCGTGTTTGCCTTAACCCAGTTGATAGTTGGAGGCTTCCAAACAACCGGGATAATATCTTTAAGGGGTCTGTGAATAGGGGGGATCAAGAAATTGTCAAGGACGGGAACATCATCGTGTAAACAATTACCGTTAGAATGCGTTCCGGACAAAGCAACAAACGATGTGATTTTGGCCATGATAGCATGCAAAGAACAAGGGACCGAGTTGAAGCAAAGAGCATTGCAAGCCAACCATATGCAATACACCGTGTGGACAATGGCAGCCACAAAAATGAATGGATGAAGTATTATATATGCATAATTTTCGTCATCCTTAATTATATGTCTAACTTAGACAACGCCTGGTAAATACACTAATTGATATTTGAAAAAATAACCAAATTTTTTTAACTTCTATTTTTTTTAAATTAAAAATATTATTCTGGCCAGCAACAAAATTTCTATCATTTTAGACTAATTCATTTATTTTCCCTCCTGTTAACCTTTTTCCTACTTGAAATATATTTTGGTTCAATAACAAAATCACCCTTTTATAATGATGCTAGAAATTTCCGATATGTATGTCACTCTGCTTTCACTCTGTATCGTTTAATTAAATATAGATATATCTAATCGCATCTAGTTATTATGCAAGCCTTCTTTCCAAACAAAAAAAAAATTGCAAGCCTCTCCTACCGTCGCTAATTTGATGTTAATATTCTAAAACGACATTTAAAAATGAACGGATTCGTCATCCTTAATTATATGTCTAACTCAGACAACGCCTGGTAAATACACTAATTGATATTTGAAAAACTAACCATATTTTTTTAACTTCTATTTTTTTTAATTAAAAATATTATTCTAGCCAGCAACAAAATTTCTATCATTTTAGACTAATTCATTTGTTTTCCCTCCTGTTAACCTTTTTCCTACGTGAAATATATTTTGGTTCAATTACAAAATCACCCTTTTATAATGATGCTAGAAATTTCCGGTATGTATGTCACTCTGCTTTCAATCGGCATCGTTTAATTAAATATGAATATATCTAATGGCATCTAGTTATTATGCAAGCCTTCTTTCCAAACAAAAAAAAATTGCAAGTCTCTCCTACCGTAAGAGACCTAAAAAGGTTGCGTACGGGAGACAACACCCACTAAGAAATGTCTAAGTGGTACCCTTCTCTCCAAAAAAATATATTTGTACCTGCTTCTTACCAAATAAGTTCCTTCTGATCCTTCCTTCCAAACCCACATGCTCTTTGTTGCAGATGATGGTGCGATCTGCAGCAAAAATTCTACTAAATTAGCTACTAATTCCTCCTCTTATCCACCTTAGGGATTAGGAGTGTTCGCGGTCCGGTTTGGATCAGTTTTGAGGCAAAAATTCAACCAATCCAAAATATAAATCACATGCGGTTCGGTTCGGTTTAGATTATTCTAAAAAAACTGATCTGATTCTATCCAAATATATGCGGTTTAATTTGGATCGGTTTTTAGATATCCAAAGTTCAACATGTAGTTTTTTTTATTAATATTAATATTACACATACACCTTAAAATAATAGATTTGATGCTAAATATAACACAAATGTATTAAAAAATTAACATTACACAATGAAAATGATCGATTATATTTGAAAGATATGAAATAATAATAATATAGAATAAATTAATGCAATATATAAGATTAAATACCAAACACATCTAAAAATATTTGGTTTTTTGCGGTTTTTGGTTTTTTTTAATCGGTTTGAGGTTTTATTTTGGATCGGTTTGGATTTGAACACCCCTAATAAGGACTAGATCCAACAAGTTTCCATCAAAATTCTCATGCTTTTGTAAGTGCGATCTTGGTTTGATGAGATGTTGAATAATCATAGAAACATTTCCAATATAGATTCACCAACCAACAAAGCCTCTATTTGTGTTTGCCAATGATTAGTGTTGATGCAAGCATGAAAAAAAATAATATAGTATTCACAGCTCTTTCAACCATCCACTTGGCTCTAGATTTCGTTCTCTAAAAGAATCTTCTTGGATAGTGATAGATTTATGTCGTTTGTTCATTCCACAATTTGGATTGTGACTAAAGTTTCAAGACCACCGTGACTCTGTGGATTCGGTTCACAATTGGTTGCTTTGGCCCGAAAGGGCGTTTATGGTATGTTGATACTTTGAAGGGAGATGTTGTGACTTGGGTCGTTTCTGTGTTGGCAGACGATCCATACGCCTATTTAAAATGCTCAAAATATTCATTCTGCGTTTTTTTACAATTCGGTTTTGCACCCCTATGTAGGTTCGCTGGATTTTCGTGGTAGTGGTTGTTCTCTTTTATTACCACTTTTGTACTGAATTGTTGGGTTTTTCTTTTGTGGTTTACTAGGTCAGGTTCTTGCCCCCAGTCTTGTACTTTCTTCTCTTTTTAATTTAATTTTTACTTTGATTAAAAAAATAAAAAATATATTTCTATTATTTTTATATTTTTCAACGAATTTGTTTTACCTTTTTTTATGTATCAATCACAAATTTTTCCTTTTATTTCCTAAATTTATCGATGACAAATATTTCTCCCATATTTTTTTATGCATTAATGACTTATATTTTAATAGTTTTTTTTTATCAGTGAAAAATATTCGATTCATAATTTTTTATTTATCAATAATAAATATTTTTCCTACGATGTTTTTTATATTTATAGTAACAAATATGTGCTTTGTGTTTATTATTGACTAATATACGTCTCATTTTTTTTATATATATATTTATTATTAACTTCATAAAAAAATTGCGATAAATACTTGTCCCCATACTTTTTTATGTATGAGTTATAAATATTTCCTCTTTTTTTTTTAAATTTATCTAGTGTTTTCTTAATATTTATCAATTAATTCATATAGAAAAAACTCGTGCGCATATAGGTTAGCTAACATTGGTTTAACCATTTATTTTTTTGTTATATCCCTTCTCTTCGTAATATCACTAACCTAGATTACATAAGACATAAGTTAGGCTTGCATAACCTAGATTCATGTATTTTTTTACTTATCGATGACAAATATATGTCAGTGATGAGTATTTGTCTTGTATTTTTTTAAGCAGTTGTAACGAATATTTATCAGAGAAATATTTATCTCTTGTTTTTTTTATGCATCAACAACAAATATTTGTCCAATTTTTTTTAGATTTATTAGTGACAAATATTTATATCATGTTTTGTATATTATCAGTGATAGATATTTGTCTTATGTTTTTATGTACCAGTTAATAATATATATCACACTGATAAGTATGTGTCACATGTTTTTCTTTATATTTATCAATGACGAATGTTAGACCCATGTTTTGTTATTCATCAATGATATTTTTTATGTATCAAAGATAAATGTGTTTCGTGCTTCTGATATTTATTAGTGGAAAATATTTGCTTCGTGTTTTAGTTTATATCAATTACAAATATTTTTCTTTTGTTTTTTATTTTTGAGGGAAACAAGCTCAATGCATTTCATTTATAATAAAAGATTCAATACAAGATGGGATACGAAATTAAGTAATGTGACTGGTTAGAAATGTTGCCTCTCCTACAAGCGCATGAGCTGCTGCATTTGCTTGTCGCCTAGAAAACTCCATCCTATAGCTTGTAAAGAAAGCGGTAAATAGAGATTTGCAAGAGGTGATAATATGACCAAACTCGGAGATATCTTCTCGACGAGAATGGAAAGCATCACGGGTAATTTTAGAATCAATCTCAAAATCGACATTGTCGAAGGACATGTCGCTAAGCCATTGGAAAGCTTCAAACAAGCCCAACGCTTCGCCTACCTCGACCGAAAACACACAAGGAAAGCTGACCATCCTTGCTAAAACAAAAACACCATCCGCATCACGAAGACATATACCGATTCTTGTGCGATTATGGGAAGAAGAGAAAGCAACATCAACATTACATTTAAGCAGACCTGGGGTCGGTTTCTGCCAAGCAACCGGATGTGTATCAGGCGTGCTTGCCTCGTTGGAAATAGAGGTTGCACGATGTGTTTGTGCAATTAGTGTACCTTACTGCCCTCCGGGAATATTTGCAAGCTTCCACTCAGTTACCATAACGCGTGCTCGTTCTACAACTGTAGCACAACCTTCTATGTTTTTTATATAATTTTCATTGATGAATATTTGTTTCATATTTTATTTATGTTATAGGTGACAAAAAGTTGTTTCGTATCTTGCTAATGTTTATTGACGACAAATATTTGTCTCATGTATTAGTGAAATTCGTTGTTTATAATTGATTATTCAACAGAGTAACTCATCTTAGAGTTACTTGAATGGCTTACTATATGAAATGTGTCATGTGCTTCTGATATTTATTAGTGGAATATATTTGCTTCGTGTTTTTTGTTTATATCGATTACAAATATTTGTCTTGTGTTTTTTATATAATTTTCACTGATGAATATTTGTTTCATATTTTATTAATGTTAAATGTGACAAAAAATTGTCTCGTATCTTTCAAATGTTTATCATAAACAAATATTTATATAAGAGATAGAAGATAAGAGATTTTATTTTATTTTCGTCAAAATGCCAAGATCAAAGCAATTTTAATGTGAATTAATAAATTGTAGTCAACGCTATATGAATGACTTACTATATGTCAATGTCAATTAACTTCAATGGTTTATCATTAACTAAAAAAGATTAGTGTCAATGGTTTGCCAATATAAAAAAAAAACCGAGCAATTAATGTGGATTTACTTACCTTATGTCAATGATACTTAATTTGAATGGTAAAGATTAGGGTCAATGGTTTGCCAATTAACCAAAAAAAAAACGAACAATTAATGTTGATTGATTAACTATATGTCGATGCAATTTAATTTGAAGTGTTTTTTTTGAGCAAGAAAAAAAAAAAAAAAAAACACTTAAAATCAACAAAAAAAATCAAGTGAATATTTTGTGTAAAAAATATGTGAACAGTTTGACAATAGCAGGACACGTGACATTTGATTTGTTAGGAGATTTTAGATTGTCAAGTGGACTATTCATTTTTACTAAGTTAAAAGGTATGTGCAGGAGATAGGAGATTTTCACTTATGAATATTTGTTCCATATTTTATTTGCATGATAGGTGACAAAAAGTTGTCTCCTATTTTTTTAATGTTTATCGGAAACAAATATTTATATAGGAGATAGGAGATAAGAAATTTTATTTTATTTTATTATCGTCTAAATACCAAGATCAGAGAAATTTTAATGTGAATTAATAAAGAGTAAACCCTCATTTGAGTCCTTGAAAGTGTCACTCGCTATCAAACACGTCCCTAGATCAACAAAAATTATTAAAAACTCCCTTAATGTTAGTTTCGTTAGTCAAATTAGTCCAAAACGTTAATTTGGTGTTAACACTAATGATGTGTTCCTATTTTTTGCCACGTCAGATGCTTACTGGATGACCACATATGCGAGGGACCAAAATGAAAGCAACAACTCTTTCATCTTCTGGGAAAAGATGAGAAAACTTCAATCTTCATCTTCTTCCTCTTCC